>Ga0099826_10001350_pt1 | contig 14566 bp, 6 predicted proteins | sample Mtrugardesep15_FD_76830 | JGI IMG/M metagenome (GOLD analysis project Ga0099826, IMG submission 76830) | Root nodule microbial communities of legume samples collected from California, USA - M. trunc garden sep15 | ecosystem: Host-associated > Plants > Roots > Nodule | place: USA: California... | reverse complement strand
TCTGTAGGCGGCAGTTTTCAATCAAACCGATATAGTTTTCATTCTCATGGATTCGGGGGAAAATCTGGAGTATAAAAATGCACAAGGTAATGAATACTTTTCCTTCCTTAAATTCAGCAAATGGCCATTTCAGCCCGAATCCTCTGCAATGATCTTAAAGATATATCTGAATAATAATTGACAGCAAATATTGTTGAATGGATGCAAACACTAATTCCCTGCTTCTTATTCAGGAGAAACACCTTTAGATTGTGCACCAGCTACATTGCAATACAAAATGAAAATGAAGATGCAAGAAAGTGGAGCAGTGGACCAAAGAATTTGAATAGTCTAATACTTTTATTTGTAGTCTTCTTATGCGGTGCTCCAAAGAATCAATGCAAAAATCTTTCTGTGGAGGCTGGTGGAAAAGGTTCTTTGCCTATAAAGATGTTTATGGGAAGGCTGGTGGAAAAGGTTCTGCCAAGAAAGATCTTGGTAGTGGGAGATCATCGGAAAATCACGATTGAATTTGCCCGAATATTATGATAATTAGTTTATTTTGTTAGTTTTCTGGTTTATACGAATATTATTGAAATATTTATGACGAAAAACTAATTATGGAGTGTACGGATATTATCATGATATGTGTTGCTTAGTTAATTTGTGTTTTATTAAATTCAAATTTTATTTCTTTAATTTATTTATGTTTAATTAATTTCATTTCTTTAATTTTATTAAAAAAGTGGAAAATGCATTACTGACAGAATTTTCCCTCAGTAATGTGGTTCTCCATAAATATTACTGGAGGAATTTTCCCTCAGTAATGTAGAGGTGGTTTCACAAAATGGTGAGGTAGTTTTGACAAAGCATTACTGAGGGAAAATTTCGTCAGTAACATTACTGACGCCAGTATTACTGAGGGACACTAATCCGCCACTAATGTGTGTTATTGAGGGATATATTGCATTGCTGAGGGTTTATTTCCCCCGGTAAAAGCCAAAATTCTTGTAGTGTATGTAATGGACCTTTTTCTCAAATTGTGCCTAAGGCCCCGAAAATGCTAGGAACGACCCTGGTTACACAATGTATTTTCAACCTCGACAGGCTTCTACATTTATTTGCTTTCGCACAAGAAAGGTTGAAACAATTCTTTCTCAAACTATTATAACAAATAAACTTGAGAATAAAATACAATTTGTATGATGAAAGGTTTTGTTGTTGGATCCAATCTTCTCAACACATATTTGAGATTTTGATAAACAAACTCAAATGATTATAATCCAAATAAAGTGAGAGAGCTGAGGTTTGTTTGTTGTTGAATAGTTTTTGAGTATAGTGATAATTTTCACTTGAGACAGATGATTTTTTGTGTAAAAACTCTTGCAAATTCCACTGAAGTGTTCCTTTACTTATAGCAGCTGAGAAGCTTGGAGGCCACTTCATAAAATTGTCGTTGAGCACGTTTCTTAATGATACATTTGTTGTCCTTTGTTGCTTGCAGAGCAAGAATGTCCAAAATGTAAAATCTGTCAAGTGGAGAACATTCTCAAGAACGTTCTTTCCGTTTCAGGCATATTTGAAGCAAAACATGTGATGCATACCAACTATGATATGGTGGCTCTTTGATGTGAGATGATTATGTCACTTGTATCTCTTTGTAATTTCACCAGAATGTTCTAAGAACGATCTTATTGTGTAAACTGAATTTGTTCTTTTTTCTTCTCTCTTTTAAGGCAAAATTTATTCTACCATTCAATTGTTGATTCTTCTTTGGATGCAAAGTCCAGTTGTGACACATTAGATTCCTTCTATTTATGTCATACTCTCAAAGGTTCTTTATATCTTCTTTTGTCGAGACATAAGGAATATTTTATTCTTTGATCTTTAATGTTGTGAATGTTGAATGTAGCAAAAAGTTCATGCATGTCTTTTGGTCTCTTGCTTTGATGAGGATGTTTTCTTCATCTGTAAGATAAGAATGTTATTCCTTTTAACAATAACATTATCACGGAACATTTCTCACAAAACACATTACTAAATAACAAGATAAAAACAAATGTAAGAGGTTTGTAATTTTTAAAACATCAAACGAGGATGTCCTATTTACCCTGTATGACCAGAATGTTCTTTGTAGGAACACGAGACACCTTTCTCAAAGTCAAAATTCATTTGATTGATTTTTATCCTCCCAAATCATATATTGAATAGTGATGGAAGATTCCAAGATCATCCTAAGTCTTTTATGATAAAATCTTCATGCATATGATCATGAATTTTCTTCTATGATAATTCTCCAATCAATATCGTTAATGGATGACTTAATGAATAACTTATTCATGGACCGATATCTCTTTAAAGTTGATTCTCATCATTTTGATGAAGTAATGAGGATAATTTAAAGTGTAATAATCATTTTCATCATGAGAACATTCTTTCATCGAAGTTGATAATGTTATCTTCTATACGAGAAGTCAATATCTTATTGATCAATTAACCTTAAATTATTTTGACGATGCAATTCTTCTCATAATTCATCACGGTGATTGTACACCGTGTTTCTTGTGCATTGAGTATCTTTGAAATGTTTTAGTTTAGGCATGCATGTAGTCACAAAGGTAAAATCAATCATTCTTTTCATAACTACCGTTTTGTTAGCATACTTTAAACTAGAACACGTTAACTATCATTGAGAGTCAGAGGCAGTTAACTCACATTGGATATCAAGCGGCAATTAACTGTCGCTGAGGCTAACTGGAAAAATTTGGGGTGGGAATGAACAAAAACCAAAAGGAGAAGAGCAATTTTCGTGAGCCATATAAGCAAGGACCATCAATTCCTAAAAAAATACAAGGCCCGTCAAGCGTAAGTGTTGAAATAATCAACGAATAGACACCGTACATCATCATGAGTTGCAAATTTTTAATATACACGCTTCCGCAGAAGATTTCGCCCACGAATACCATTTCCCCTATAAAAGCGAAGATTTTTTCTGAGCTTATTTCATTTTCTACTGTGACTAAGATTTTGCTTAAACCCTAGCCGCTTCACTCTTTTCTCTCTCGTAAGTTCCTTTCTCAACCCTAAAACCCAAATTCTCGTTCCATCTTTGATCCAATTTCGTTTCTCTTTTTTGTTGATTCGTTGTTTCAATTTTGTTTAGCATGTATTTGTTGTTTGATTTGATTGTTCATGATTGAAATTCGCTTTTTAGGGTTTACTAAGGTTTTCATTTCTGATATCATGAATACAAATTTATTCATCTATTTGTGTTCATTATTTGTATAAGTTATTAGGTTATTTTTCTGTTGAATAATATGATATTTGATCAATGATTATGTTTTACGTTTTTATGTTGATGTTGTTTTCTTTATCAATTTAATCACTGTTACTGTGTTGTTTATATCTTACCTGATATTGATTTTTGTGATTTGAGATAAACAAATCACTATGATTATTTTTTTATAACTGTGGTTATGTCAATAATCTGGGTTTGTTGCTTTTGTATTAGGAACTTGGAAGGCTTAAGCTAAGTCTTCAATCAAGATGGCTTTCTGTAACAAGATTGGAAACCTCTTGAGGCAAGGTGCTACCCAGAGCACCCAAGCTCCTGTTTCATCCATGCTTAACTACCTGCGCCACATGTCTTCAAGCAAGCTTTTCATCGGAGGTATTAATTTGGTTTGAAATTACTATCATGTTTATCTACTTTAATGATGGTGATTACTGATTAGTATTATTATCATTATGACATTAATAAAAAGCATGTTTTGGCTTTTGGTATCGCAGGCCTTTCTTATGGAGTTGATGACCAGTCTCTTAAGGATGCATTTGCAACCTACGGAGATGTGATTGAGGGTGAGTTCATCTTAATTTATTGTTGTTAATTGATTTAATTTAGCTTCATTTTGCAATGTGTTTATCCTCAGTTGTATCACTGTGACACGGCATTGACATTGGCATCTTACGTAGAAGTTCAAGTTGGGTAGTTTGTATTGTATGCTGAAGAACACATTTCAGTGGGGGAAATGTTTTAACTTTAAATTTTGATTAGACATGCTATTTTTTATTTTTTTGGATCAAATATGCTATTTATAATCTTAGCGAACATTATATCTGTAACTTGTTGTAATTCTGAAGAGTAAGTTCAATTTCCCCGACGTTGATACATTAAGTGTATTTTGCTCTTTTTTGCAGCTAGAGTCATCACTGATAGAGACACTGGACGATCAAGGGGATTTGGATTTGTCAACTTCACCAGTGAAGATTCTGCAACTAAAGCACTCGCTATGGATGGACAGGTTGTAATATTATGCTGTTAATGTCTATTGTATTTTAATAGTCATTTTAGTTAGTTGTCTGACATGCCCCTGTTCATTAGGATTTAAGCGGGAGAAACATTCGTGTGTCATATGCAAATGATAAACAACAAGGTGGACCTCGTTCTGGAGGTGGCTATGGCGGCGGTGGTGGATACAGCGGCGGTGGTGGATACAGCGGCGGCGGCGGTGGATATGGTGGTGGCGGCGGTGGTGGTTGGTGATACAAAGTTTTAACTTGATGTGCTTTTCTTCCTTTGTTGAGTTCTCGTGTCTAAAAATTTCATGAACTTGTCATGGCCCATGTGGTCAGTCACTAATTAGTGAAATGTTATGGTTTTTTGTCGTCGTTGGCGCATTTTGGTTATTTGGTGTTTTTCTAGGTTGTGTGCTTTTCTAACTCTGAAAATAAGATAGTAGAATGTTATGTGGTTTCAATAACTTAATTGTTACGCTGTTTATGAGAAATAGTTATGGCACAAAAACTGCAGTATTTAGGTATATTTTTGGCGAAGATTACCAATGTTTCCATTATCTTACTTTGTGTGAAGAACTACTGGTCGGCTAGCGCACAATTTGGTGATGGTGCATTGGTCATTTTTATCCAATTATTATGATTACACATCATGTGCAATGCATTTTACGGCATTTTCTTGTTATTCTCCTGATCACTGCGTTATGTTTTGGTCTCAACAATCACATTTGAATACAACCTTTCGATGCGGTTTAAAAAACAAAATTGTTTAAAATGTTATTTTGTCTTATTTTTTTGTCAAGAGTTTGAATTTACAATTGGGTACAATTGTTTCTTTGGATTGAAATAAGCTCAAAAATATTTGGACCCAAACTTTTGCATGCAAATCCAAATGTAATGTCAATTACCTGCCGTTAGGGAATTTCTTTCCCACCCTCTTCTACTGCCTTTCAATATTTCAGAAATACCTCCGATGATTGGATATATAATCCAAATCAAGTTTTAGATTATATGATCTGAATCCCCTAGAATAAAATAAAAAAAACACATAACGTTGATATGCTTTATCCAAATCTTGTCAATATAATTTGGAAATTAAAATGTAATCTCCACTAGTTTGGCATTGTGTCAAATAATGTGCATAAGTTGACACGACACATTTCGTATTATGTCAGCGTAGAAACATAATTTTGCAAGTTGGGAAATCTAAATTGATTTAAACTTGCATCCAAGATAAATTTAATTAATTTTTTGGTTATGAATTAATATGAACAAGAACACAAACTAAACATAAATTATCCAAATGCCAGAAAACTACTTGGTAGCGTAACAATCCCAACCACCTCTCCGCCTTCGACTGTCATCTAGTATCTCCATTGCCTTTTATACCTCAGACATGATCTATGATGTGCCCTAGCTGTGTGTAGCAGTGCTGGTCCCGGTCCCTGTGTGCCTCAGCAGCAACCTCCTCAGGAGACTCATGCTCAAATGGCCTCGGAGCCTATGCCTCCTTCGATGTAGGTTGACATATGGATGTAAAATGGTAAAATATCATACACCGTCTATATATATTGTTAGTGGTAAGTATTGAATTCATTCTTGCTGCGTGGAAAATATTCATAAAAGACTTTCTTACACTGTTACACATACACGAAGAGTTATTTTCTCCGAAAGAATGATGAGTTGTTATCTCATATCCAAAACACCCAACAAGAAAACGCCAAGCACAAGGAATTTCTGAACATAGGTAAGCCAGTTTAACTTGTTTTTACCTTTTTGTCTATAAAAGATAAATACATTAATACGGAATGTTTAACACCACTTGTTAATTCGGAATGTTTAACACCACTTCTTTGTTTTTCAGTTTGTTTTTTATGTTGGTATTTAATGGTGTGTGAGATGGAAGGCTTACTAATCGTAGGTGAGCAGTCATATATTTCAAAAATCAGGTCAAACAAAATGGCACATCTTGTTGTCAAGAGTTTTGAAGTGATATGTCACACACTAATGTGGCTGCATGTGCTTATGTACCCCAATGATAGCAAAAGCTCTATAGTTAAATCAATTTTGTTTCACCGATATTGCACTTGCTTAACGTGGTGGTTGGGACTTGGGGGCATCTTTGTACCTCTAAATTCTCCGATTTTTCAATGTGTATGTCTATGCTATAGTTATCAAAACCTTTGTAATGGTTCTCAAATTGAGAATCCAAAAAAATGGATAACTGGTAATTGATTATTGAATCCAAAAATGGATAACTTAATTAAAGGTGTTTTTAGTACATAAAATTGAAAGGAAAACATAGAAGAAGATTAAGTCTAAGACTTAACCATTACTCTACTAGAGAGTACCAAAGAGAGAGAGGAGAGACATTTCTTCAATATTCTTCATGCCCTTCTTGTTAACTATTGCTCCCTTTTATAGAAGGTTAAGAGAATATTTTCTTGTTAGAATTATCCTTTAATTGTTGGATCAAGTGACACATGTCTCTTTCCTCTAACCAATTGTTGATTCCACTTTGATGACTTTGACTTTACTTATATTTGAATCATAACAACCTTACAATCCAAACACCTTACCCATCTTAAACGGAACATTTTTCTTTTACAATCCAAACACCTTAGGGATAAAAAAATGCTTATGCAAATTTTACAGACAAAATGCTGATGAAATTTTTTAAAGAACTAAAAAATGCAGAGAATTTCTTTTACAAGGATTATAGAGTACGATTTTTTTTGTATGGATTAAAAACTAAATTTTAGATATTTATAGAGATTGTTTATTTAATTAACCCATTTAATTAAGATGATTTTTTTTCCCTTAACTCAGTGAGCCACTTATGTTACACATGTGTTTCAACTGCCCGAGTTAACAACCCTTTAAGGTTTTCTTTTATATGTAAATATTTGAGAAATGGTGACCGATGATAAATTTGGCAAGTGCATCAAACCATTTATAATTATAAAGGAGTAAGTTATCATCTTCACAATGACCATTGCTCTTGACACGACAATTAACTAAACTTTTAAATAAAGTTAGTAAATTTGGGGAATTTGCAAGGTTAGTTGTTGTGAATAAAAATAAAGATTTGAAACAGAGAGATAACGATGATTATAATTCTTCGAATCAACTCTATGTCTTTGTTGGATATAACATGTTTCTAGTCCAAATATTATTTGAGCTTTATGCTCACGATGTCTAACAAAGTAAGACATATTTTAGTTACGATTTCATAGACCCCTTCATAAAATATAATCATCTATTATAAATAAGGACTTATGTTCTCACGAGCATCGGAGAATATTAAACCTAGTCATGCAAGCAAACCGATGTCGCTGAATTCCAAATATGCCTTTTTTACCACTAGACCAAAGAGTTGTAGTAAAGGAATACCTTAAGTTGATTTTTTTTTTGGGTACAAACATGGTTTTTACATGCTAATAAAAGGAAAAGATTACACACAAGTATACAAGCAAGATAATTATTATGGTGGTTTGTAATTCGATGTTCATTTTTTTCTTTTTAATTTTGTTTTTAGATATACCAGTAAAAAAAAGTCGTGCACAAACATCTAATAAAATCAGATCATGTTAAACAGATGTATTTAGTAATATTTTACAAACTAACCTTAAAAAGTGTTATTATAATTTTTTTGATTGGTTTTATGTATAAAAAATATTAAACTTGTCAAAAAAATGTATAAAAAATATTAGTGTATACAAATTAAATCCTTATTTCCTTCAAAAAAAAAATTAAATCCTTATTGTAGTGTGACTTTTAAAATTTATTGAATAAAGTAATTTATATAAACCTTTCGACCACAATTTCATCAACAATCGGTCCCATGGTCTAGCGGTTAGGACATTAGACTCTGAATCTAGTAACCCGAGTTCAATTCTCGGTGGGACCTTATTTTTTCATCGTTTTAGCATTTTTTTCCCCTTGTTATTCATAGCGATTATTTGGTTGTGCGAATTAAAAGGAGGAAGCTCTTGCGCTCAAAATCTATATTCGATGCAATTTTAACAAATTTTAGTTCCTTTTTAAAATTTTAATTTATCTTATCCAAAAAATAAAACTACCATACCAGAATTTTAATCTTATAAGATTACTTTAAAATTCTCAAAGAGTTGCATTTTAAGAGTGGCATTGTAACATCAAAATGAGAGCATGAGACCAGAACAAATATGAGAGCATGAGACAAAAAACACAAAATGACTTTAAAAAAAGGAGCAATAAAGTACTCTCTTCAATCTCTATTATAAGATAAAGTGTACAATTTAAGTTTATTCAGGCCCCGTTTGGATTGGCTTATTTTGAGTTTATGTGGGCTTATCTACTCCTATAAGTCTTTTTAAAGGTGTTTGGATAAATAAACAAAAATAGCTTATTATAGTTTCATAAGCTGCTTATGCCATATTTTAATGAGCTTAAATTTTTAGCTTACCCTATCTTAACAAGGAGCTTATGAATTTATGTAACCTCCTTCGATTCTCTCTGGATCTATTTTTTCAAAACATATATTTTAATTATAATGTTAGTTATCTTTGACGATGCATGGGTAACAAAATTGTTATATACTTATCTTACTAAAGTAACACATGTAACTAAGATTTTTATTATTTTTTTGCTACGTAACAAAATGAAACCGAGTAAAACAAACAAACTTAACTTGTCTTTTTTTGGTAACGAACTGTACATTAATAGTTTTATTTTATTTTATTTTGTTTTTAACTATTATTTATAAAGATTTTTTCAACAATGGTGTAAGACTATTAAACTTTTACAAACGTTATTATTTCTTACTATTATATTTATATTATTATACTTGTTTTTAAAAGAAAGCTTATCATATATTATTATACTTGTGTATTTTGTCTATCATAAAAGAAAGCTTATCATGTTTAGACTATTTATTTACACCTCTAATGTTAATTTTGTCTTCTATGAATATTGATAATTGTGGTTCGATTCTTTGATTTTTTTGTTAAATTAAAAATATTTAAAATTTTGAGAATTGCTTATGTAATGTCATATCCAAACACTTTAATTTATGTAAGTACTTTTTAGTGTATATATCCAAACATAAATAGCTTATCAAGTATAAGAGCTTATGATGTAAGCTCTAATGCTATAAGCCTTAATGCTATAAACATCTATATTAGTTGTTTATCCAAACGGGGCCTCAATAAATGATTCATTGAATAAATATAAAAGTGAACATTTTCTTATAGGGTATGTTTGGCATGGCAAAAAAAAGAAGCTTATAGCTTTAACTTATAAACTTGTATGACGAAAAAAGTCTTGTTTGATAAATAACATTTTATCACGAATTTATAGCTTATTTTTCAGACATTATTTAAATAACATTTGAGCTTATAATATATCATTATTTCTTTCAATTTTACACTTATTGTTTTCTCTAAAATTCATGTCTAGGTTAAATCATACCATATTTTTTTTTACGCTTAAATCAAGTCCAGGTTTTTACGTTATATGATTACGCTTAAATTGGTTTCCCTTATTTTTTTTTTACTATTGTTTTTTTGTTATATATATGCTAAATTATTTTTTGGTCATTTAACTATTTAATTAGTATCAGTTTGATCCCCTAATTAAAATTTGATTTATTTTGGTCCCTTAACTTCTCTCTATTATATATTTTTGTCCTTTCTGTTAGTTTTAATTCAAAAACGTTAGGTTTTCTTCATTTTTTTCTGGAATTCTTGTTGTTGAATGTTGATGGAGATGATATGAAGATGAAAAAGAGGAGAAGAAGATGAAGAAAACTTAACGTTTTTGAATTAAAACTAACAGAAAGGACCAAAATGTGTAACGAAGAGAAGTTAAGGGAACAAAATAAATCAAATTTTAGTTAGGAGACCAAACCGATACTACCTAAATAGTTAAGGGACAAAAAATGCAATTTACCTTATATATACTAGTATCCAGATCAATACTTCATACACATTTGTCTTTTCTTTTTATTTCGTTAATACGTATAAATTACCAACAATAATTTTTATAAAATTTTGATACATGCACGATCATTCAAATAAGTTAAAACTAAAAGATTAAATCGCTAAATAAATAAAATAATCCAACTTCAATGTCCTTGCCCATTTCACTCCTATGATCCACCCCAAATTCCACGAACCCAATTCAGCGTATCCTTGATTTTTACCGTGGAAAAAAAGGTTGAGATGAGGAAAAACATCAGCACAAGTAAGAGAATGCATGTATATAAAGAAGTTTCGTTATTTGAATAACTATTTTAATGACAACTTATGGAATAATTATTGATGTATAAAGAAAATGAGGTATTGTCACAAAAACTAAAACAATAGAGAGAGAACGTAAAAACATAATGTGAGTATAAGAGAGAAAATTATCACAAAAATTGTCAAAAAATGGTTGTACAAATTTCATTTATCGTATAAAGTCATGCATTAAGTTTCCTCAATCCCACTTCACACAATGTGTCCAAAACCAAAGGAGTATAATATAGAATCACTATGTTATCAATACTATTAAGCGTAATGGAGATACATGGATGGAAATAAGTTCATATGAGTCAAATTCATTGCAATTTGGTTCGACTTGATAAGAATTGAATCAGTTTGAAATTCGACTTAAGTTCGTCACAATTTTTTTAAACTCAAACTTGGCTCGATTCAAGCTCACAAATCTTCCAAATGGGGTTCATCTTTAAACTTCGAACTCTGCTCGATTCAACTCGAACTTTGGTCTTGGATATGGTAATGTAGGTTTCAAACTTTATAGTGTGTTGATCTTTAAATATTATGTTCGAATCCTCCAAATGCTAACAATTTGTGTTCTTGATTAGTCCATATGGGGTGTTCGAATTATAAAATTTCAAACTACTTATTGTTTCAGATTTTATAATCTGAGTTGGTGAAAAACTTATTTTTCCTATACAAAAAGGGAAAACTATTTTCAGATGATATAATCCGAAATGCTCAGCGGCATTTTTGGAAGAAAAAATAATTAGGGCACGCGAGAAGATCATAAGATAAAAAAAGTAATAGTATTTAAATAAACTAGATTCATCCTCGTGAACTTAACTAAGCTCGCATAGACATTTAATAATATATGCATGAGTCTGAACCCCAAATATTTATCCACCTTAAAATTAAAAAAAGTGAATTTCTAACTGCTATGTTACTTGAAAAAAATTGACAAAAGAAATAAACTAGATTCAATCTTTTGTTTTTCTAACCAGGCCTAATCTATAAAGAAAAGTCTTGATCCGGCCTATTCTTTATCCCTAAACATAATGTTGGTACACAACATCCTCTTATACTTTTTATTTTTATTTTTGAGAGGGCACTCCTTATACTGTTTTCATCATGATCATGGAATAAACATAAAGGCAATATTAACCCAATTTCAACCCATTAATTATTTTATTTTTTTACAAAAAATAAACGATGTTCATCATTCAAATTGATAGAGTACATCGATACAATACAAATCCAAATTCGTTAAAAACAAAAAGGATGAATCTGTGAACAAACTCACAACATGCATGTTAATAGCATAAAACGACAAAGTACCTATGCCTACAAATATGACTATAGTAAAGTCTCTGGAATATTCATGTCTCTGGATCTGCAACGTTGACGACGCCAAAGTCATTGTCATTGATCGGATCTACACATGCTCAAAGCTAACCTTTCAACCTGAATCAAATAACACCGCACTAAGACGGGAAATAAAAAACACATCGCACAAAGACGAGAAATCAAAACAAACAAAGTTGTTCAGAGACGACGAAATCACAAAAACAAACGAAATAAAACGGAAAATATGTGAAATCACTTATTCAAGTAGGATATAATGAAAAACAACTCGAAGAGGTGATTTTTGGGTTAAAATTGACCCTACATCACCCCTCTAACAAGAAGAAGAAGAAGAAAGGGGGTGACGGCTAAGGTTTGAGAAAGAGAAAAAAAAAAGAGAACTTATGATTTTTGAAACAAATATGTGGCTGGACTAATCTTATATTATATGACAATGTGAAAACAACATCAATTTCAACCCATTAACCTATTATTAAATTTTACTCGATATATTACTCAAAAATAAAATTACTATTCTATAACTTTTGCTTATAGAAAAAGTAATATCAAATATATACAAGATTCATGATTCATGTTACATTTAATCCTTCTTGGATCCATCCAAAATAAAATAGGAGTTTGTATAGTGTCAGCTATGACTGAGGATCCCACAAGTTAAATGCAAGGTGACAATAATACAATATTGCAGTCCACGCGTTTCTCCCCAATTAAGGTCAGATCTATATTCCATTTAGTCAAATTTAGGCCTTACAAATAGAATTGGAGGGACATTGTTTTGGTGTATATTAATATACGGCATTATTTTGATTTTGTATATATATAATATCTTCTGTAGTTGACATATGTGCTCTCTTAAGTCGGTCACTCATCACAAGCATATAGAATGATATATCAATTGACATTGACCTACTTATACTTAATTATTCTCATATTTCTTCTTTCAATTGAATATAACCTACCTAATGTTTGTATATAATATATTTAAGAGTCTTAACAAGTGGATGTTAAAAAATAAAATAAAATAAATTTTGTATTAAAAGAACCATTTTTAATTGAAAATGATATTGTATAACTATTTTGTAATAACTTTTGAGATAATACCCTCTCATATCATAGAGCTTTTACTTTTTCTCTTTATATATCTTTGATTATCTCATAAGCTGTTCCAAATATTGTTGCATACCACTTTTTTAATTTTTAAAAAGTTGAATATATATACAACTTCAAAAATAATATTTTTATTTTTTATATATTAACATGGGTTCTTAGGACTTAAAGCTCATCTTAGTTTTTACATAAATTACTACTATTGGTTTGGTTGGCAAAAGTCTCACATGCATGCTTAGAAATTGAGACTAAAATTAGTCCATGGACTTTTCATGTTTTTAGGGTAACCGTGAGAAGTCACATAAGATTTAATATGATGAATCCCTTGATTTTTTTAATTCATTAAATCTTTTCATTGCTGATGGAGATAGAATTAGCAATTAGGTGTTTCAACTTTCATGTAACGAGAGATAACTAATTGGGGTGTACACACACAAAAAGACAACTAATTCGGGTAAGAAAAGTTATGAGTTGTTTATTTTCATTAATGTTATAGGATAAATTGAAAGATAAGAAAATAATAAATAATAAATGAAATATCATAACAAAAACATCAATGTTTGATTAGTATAATAAAACGACTTATAATTTGACTTTTTTATTTAATTTTTAAAGTAACTTTTTAAGTTAGAATGGAAGTAATATTGATGTAGTAGTCTAGTAGATGATGATCACATGAACTGTACATGCAAGTGAAAGTGTTGTGCATGACAAGAAGCTTGTGAGTTGTGGGATGCATAACCAGGGTCAAGTATTTACCGTACCATACCTAGCTAATTGTGGCAAATTTTGTGGGAAATTATCTTTAGGTTTTCAGGTTGGGAGCAAGTCACATGGGCTTCACTTCAAGATATACCTACTACTTTGGGCACTTGCATGCCACTGCCAGCAAATTATAGGATATTCTCACTTTATGACCATTTGTGAGGCATACATAATGTTGTAGAATTGAGAAGAAAAAAAAGAAGCTATATATGCGGAATATATTCAAACTTTTAAAAAAATTATATGCTTTATATGTGACCAACCCAACTTATCCTATCTCACTATAAGTTAGTTCCTTGTGCACTTTTGGAATCATTAATTTACTTGCATAAAAGCATACCCACCTTTTTTTAGAGGTTAATTTTTCTTTGATTTAACTGCCAAGTATATATGAAAATGTAAGTGAATAGGGCGCGGTCTAGGGTGGGAGAGTTTGATAGGTCTTCCACCGTAAACAAGTGAAAAGAAACTATATTAACCGTTAGAAAGTGTAACTCTATAGTTTCTTAACTATTAGTTAGTTTTTTACAATTGTACATAAAAGATATTCAACTAATAGTAAAAAGTAGGATGGTGAACGTGTCTTGACGTATGAGATTAATTACAAATACTACTCATAAACTACATTTATAAACACTCAAACTATCAAATAATATTATATTATAGTAATCTAGATAAAAAAAACTGATTAAATTTATACTCCCTCCGTCCCAAAATATAAGCAAAAATTAGTCAACAAAAGTTAATGTATTTGGTTAAAAATTTGTACCAAATACATTAACTTTCGTTGACCAATTTTTGCTTATATTTTGGGACGG
>Ga0099826_10001349_pt1 | contig 14568 bp, 3 predicted proteins | sample Mtrugardesep15_FD_76830 | JGI IMG/M metagenome (GOLD analysis project Ga0099826, IMG submission 76830) | Root nodule microbial communities of legume samples collected from California, USA - M. trunc garden sep15 | ecosystem: Host-associated > Plants > Roots > Nodule | place: USA: California... | reverse complement strand
TTGTAAAATGTTCATTTTTTTTGCCTAACATTGTTCCTCCATTTTGCTTTGTCTTACTACAATTGTAAGTTTTTTGTATGTAAAAATTCTCAAGTAAATTGTTAAAAAGATAAATCACTTACTGAACTACAATAATATTTTTAAGGTTAAATATGTTTTTGATTTCTATAAATATACCAACTTTTTGTTTAAGTTCCTATAAAAAATTCCTTCAACTTTTAGTCCCAATAAATTTTTCAATCACTACTTTTGATCCTTATTTTTAAGTTAATTTTTATATTTTTTTTATTGAAATTGTGCAGGAATGTGTAGAATATTTTAAACGTCTCTCATAAAAAATTTAGAATTTTTTAACAAAACATCTTTTAAATATGATTTTTTTAACCGCTAAAAATATAAAAATTCATATTTAATTCATGTTTTGTTAAAAAATTCTTTTTTTTTTTGGAGATTTACTTATAAAATTATAAATTTTTATTAAAAACTATGAATTCTACATATAAGTTTACTTTAAAGGAGGGACCAAAAGTGAAGACGAAAAACTTTTTTAGGACTAAAAGTTGAAGAAATTTAACCAAATATTTAGTAATTATGCTTATATGTACCCCCTATATGTATACATATAAGTTTAATTTAAAGGAGGGACCAAAAATAAAGACGAAAAACTTTTTTAAGACTAAAAGTTAAAGAAATTTAACTTTTTAAAACAAAAAGTTAACATATTTATAAAAATCAAAAATATATTTAACCAAATATTTAGTAATTATGCTTATATGTAACCCCTATATAAGTTGAAGGCAACTTTTGGTTTCCACTTGTATATACTTATTTCATATATTATACCTAAGCCCAAACCCATGTCCTCTTCTTTGTTTCTCCTTGCGCTCTATGTTTTCTTTGTTTTTTCATAATATTTCTTTCCTTTCTAGTGTTCTTTGGCATCTCTGTTTACCAATCATTTTTTGTAAAAAATCTCACTATCTCATTGAATTCATCAATGATTACTTGTCGATTTGATGATGTCAACACATGTTAAGTAGAATTTTGAATATAATAGCTTGGTCAACTTAAATATCTTGAATATGCTCTCTGTGTATGATCCAATTGGTCTAACCAATTGATCCGATCTAGATCTAATAAAACTAGGTGAATGTCAAGATGATGATGAAGATGCTCTTATGAAAATAATTGTATATCTCAAAAATCAAATCGATGAAGTATGAAAGGTATACCCTCAATACCAAATCCTCAACTTAATTTACATTCATTTCTTTTTAATCATGTATACCAATATCCATATCTTAATTTACTCGTAATATCAAATCGACGAAGTATAAAAGGTATACCATCAATACCAAATCCTCAACTTGATTTACATTTTTTTTTAATCATATATACCAATCTTCATATATACCAATCATATTTTAATTTACCCATAGTATGAATTTGTCTCTATACACATATCTTCATTTAGACGAATCTCATTAGCTAGTGATTCTCTCTATTTAATCGATGGTTGGATTGGACTATTTCTTTTGGACAATTTACAATCTAAATCAACTACAAGATTAAATAATTTTAAAATTCAATAAGAATACTTATTACGATAATTCTAAATAATTAATAGATGCATACACATTAATAAAGTTGTACATAACCCTCTATCGAAGTTGCATTGTGGAGCCCACTGTAGAGTTGTTGGATTAAGAGAGAATTATTTCTCCCTTAAGAAAAATGAATTTATAGCAGGCTGGTTGCACCATGTATATATTGCAACCAATCCATTATTTGTGTAATGACCACATAATCGTTGGATATATTTAATAGAATATTTTTAGTTTACAATTTCAGTGATATTTTTAAATCAATGTGAGATCAACTTAACTCCTATTGTAGTTTACAATTTCAGTGATATTGCAACTCATGGAGTTGTAATTGCAGGAAACACGAGTCATGTCGATTATTCTACCATGAAACATGTAATGTTTTTTTAAAGTTTTTTCTAAAGCACCACAAGTCATACATATGTGGCAACATAAATATCATCCAAATTTCAGTTAACCAAAATTTCACCTATATCTAGTTTAACCAGATGTGGAAAATCATAGGTTTCAAGAGCATTATTATTAGTACTTTCTAATTTATGAACTTGTGGCACTGTTGGTACAACATTATGAGTAAAATTCATTGGTTATGGTTTCATGTGAGTAGGAATATTAGCAACCCGTAATATTTGTAAGATATAACTCTTGCTCCCTCACATCCCTATCATAATGCACTTGTTCAATAATATCTAAAAACCTTAACATTCTCATTGTTGATGAATCAGGTGACATCCAATATCATTTTGATACATTTTCATTTAAAAATCTTGAGCAACACATTGCAATGCAATACATGTTAAATCAAAGGTATATTTTTTTGCCTTACATAAGTGTTAGGGTAGTGAGAGCTCACGATAGAAAGGTTTCTTAACATAATGTCTATCTAACATTGAAGAAACGTTGATACTAAATTAAACTCTTTGATTTTCCTCTCAATTGACATGAAGAAGGCCATTACATTTATTGCTATAAAAAATATAGATTGAGAGCATGAACTAACCAGAATTATCTGTATTATATTATCTCTATGAAATAACTATGACATGTTTATAATATTAAAAGACACAACACAACATGTTTTTGTTGTTGTTGTAGTATTGTAAAAGTATGCGTGGCTAGTTCATTCTTGCAATCTATGTTTTCTAGTGCGATAAATGTAATTGTCTTCTTCATGTGGATCGAGAGGAAAATGAAAAAATTAAATTTAGTATCAAAGATAATTCAACGCTAGTCTGACATTGGGCTATAATGCCTTTCTGATGAAGTTGTTGTTGTACTTAATTTCATCAAGAGTTCTTGATACCCCAAAGTGATATCAAATGTCACCAAAATCATCAATAATGTATGTGTTACAGCTTTTATGGATATTATTGGACAAGTGTATTATATTAGGGTTGTGAATGAGCAAAAGTCATATCATGCAAATATTTATGGATCTACTAATACTCCTACTCACATACAACTCCAATCAGTGTATTTCACTCATAATTTTGTCCCAATGGTCACAAGACAAGTTGTCGTGCCACAAGTTAATGAATTGGAAGGTACTACTATACTGATAATGCTATTGAAACTTATGATGTTCCATGTCGAATTAATCACGATATAAATGTGTCATACCTCAATTTTTGACTTAAGGTCTTACTGTCACATGTCCTCTGACAAAATTTCGGCAAAAAGATATGTTAAAATACCTCATTTTGGTTCTGATTCGGGCCCTCATCTCACTTTTCTTTATTTATTAGACTTTTTTTTAACTTTAGTTTTTATTTTTATCTTTCTTTTTTATTCAGTCTTTATTTTTATTTTATCTTTTTATTTTCCATTTTACCATTTTATTTGTATTTTTTAGTTTAATTACTTCTTTAGGTTTTTATTAACTTTTTTTAATGAGTCCAAAAATTTTCAAAAAATAGTGTCAAGGTCCAAAAAAATTCATCTCAAGTGTGCCACCAATCATGCCAAATTACATTGTTAACTTTCTCTTTCAAAAAATCATTCAAATCACATTCAATCCCCATCAAAGTCCATTAAACCAGTGTTCCATTTTATAAAATCATAGAACCTATAAATAGAGCTCTCATCCCTCACAATTTCACACATCAAAAGTTCTCTTGAGTTGTCAAAAAACTTTTCTCTCTTCTCCCTCATTTATCTTGTGTTGACGAGCTATTCTTTTCCTCTCCTCTAATTATTTCCGTCCCTTCAGAATTTTTTCTCCCTTCAGTTGTCCCTCTTTCTTAGTTTCTTTTATTTTCTTACTTTTTAGCATTTTTACATTTCATTTTATTTCTATTTATTATAATCATCATATGCATTTTAATTATTGTCATTTATTTTTCAGCAATTAGAATGTATTTAGGTTCAATGTAAATATAAATGAGAAGAATCGTGCATGTGTCTTTTTTATTTATTTATGGCTTAAATGCTCAATTGGTCCCTTAACTTGACTTCAAGTATCGGTTTGGTCCCATAAGTAATAAAATGTCCGTTTAATTCCCTTAACTTTATTTAAAGTATCGGTTTGGTCCTTTCTGTTAATTTAATTCAAAAAACGTTAAAATTTTGGTCCCTTAATGTATTTAATTAGTATTAGTTTGGTCTCTTAACTTATTTAATTAATATTAGTTTTGTCCCTAAATTTAACGCTTTTTTGAATTAAATTAACAGAAAGAACCAAACTGATACTTTAAATAAAGTTAAGGGACCTAAATGGACCTTTTATTACTTATGGGACCAAACCGATACTAGGAATCAAGTTAAGGGACCAATTGAACATTTAAGCCTTTATTTATCTATTATGCTTTATGTGTAAACAAAATGCAAAAAAAAATAAAAATTAAAGGATTTTGTGGAGATCCAACGTCACCACGAAATTCTCGCGCTTTTATTTTTTTGTCACGTTAGTTTTATTTTTAGGTTTTAACTAACAATAAAAAAGAACAAAAACATTCAAATAGTCCAAAAAACAAATTTTATAAAAAAAAAGAAAAAAAGAACTCTTTTCTTGAAAAACCTTGATTCTTATCAAGAAACTTTTCCATTTAATTTTGATGATTTTCGGCAAGGAAAGCACACTAGAAAACGCATAAGTTGACTTCCTGTTTTGTTTATAAAGATTACACTTGAATTTTTTGAGAGAAATGGAAAAAAAAAATTAATTTGTAAGTTTATATATGAGGGTAAAATAGATAGTGAAATGTAGGGGTGAAGGTATAAATATAGGGGTATAGGTAAAATTTCAATCCATTTTAATAATATTTTGAGTCATTTTCTTTAAATATAAAAAATATAAAACAAATTCATTTTGCCACTTGGCTTTTTTTATTTTAAAACTTTTTTCAAAACCAATAAAAAACACAAAACAAATCAATCATTATTTTTATCCCGAACTACGAGATTTTGATCCCCACGGATACGTAGACAAATGACATTGTCCTTCCAAATCAATAAAAAGTGTAAATAAAAAACCTTTTTCTTCTTTCTATCACCACTCTAATTTCTTCATAAAAACGAGCAAGTTATAGCACAAGAAAGTAAGTAAAATCAAAAGGTTCCCATATAATACTATGGATATTTAGGGTGCTAACACCTTCCCTAAATATAACTAACCCCCAGACCCTAATCTCTTTTAATGGTTATTCGAACTTTTTCCCATTTTCTTTAAAAAAAATAAAAGTTCAAGTCATGAATAAAAATAGTAAGTCAGTGCTAATTAAATAGCTATGATCTCAAAAAAATGACGCGACAAAATGAAATTGAGGTCAAATTAAATTTGGATGTTATTTATGTTGTTGATAGTGGTATTGTTGCTTCATATGGTAATGGTGATAAAATAAAGGAGATCACAAAATCAATTGATGATAGGTGTTTATTTGTAATATATTCCAAAGTTTATCTTATTTTTGAGAATGAACTCGGAATATTCTTCATGAGGTACCCATTTATTTTTTTTGATGAAACAAATTATTTACAACATAATTGTTATTTTGTCGAATTTGCATGGCTTATGGTGCTTCATAAAGATCATTAACAACATTGTATGTTTCATGGTTAATTTTCATGACTTGTGTTTCCATCTATTTCAACTTCATGGGCTACATTATCATTTAAAATGTAAAGTACAATAGGAGTTAAGTTGATCTTATGTTGATGTAAAAATATTTTATGATTGTAGAGGTTTTGGAATTTGATATCCCATTTGGAATCGTAGTTCTTAACTCTCTATGGCATATGAATTATCATTGCTAGTATTATTCAGACCAAAATTATGATAAACTAAATTGTGATAAGTGATATATGTATGTGAAATCCTACATGTGTATTTTTTTATGTGTTGAATGTGATTTATGACAAACAGTGAGATGTTTTTCTTCATTGTTGGTGAGAGTCTTTTAACTAAGGGGAGAAAGGCAGCATTAGGACTTATGATATAGTGATACATGTTGTCATCATATATCTAGGGTGATATGATCCTAGTCATAGAGATACATAAATATATTGAGTAAGATGGGTATGGATCTATTAGGTATATCTCAAGGATGCATATAAGGGGGGAATTCTTTAGAGACTTAAGGGAGTACCTTAATTGTTGGAAGCTACCGTGCAACCCTTTAGTTATTTAGAGTCACCTAAGGGATCTTAGGATGGGTTGAGAAAGTCTACAATACAAGGACTTGAATGTTTTTGTCTCTTTTTGAGTATAGTACAATTTTCCTCATCAAATGTACATAGTAGTTTTATTATTTTGTCAATGTTGTCTCATGAATGTTTATGCATTGTAAGGCCTATACGTGTCAATTTGAATGAGAAGTGTTGAGATAAAATTGCAGCGTGTGAATGTGTACTATAATAAGGGTAGCATGCAACACAAGTGAGTTCCATAAGTGGATATGTGTCTATTCGTGTTGACTCATTGTGTTGTTTCTATATGTGAATTATGGTAGCATGAATTACATAATGGTGATCAATAATTGTAAGTCTAATGCAACACTACATGTATACTTGTGAAGTTGTTTTATGAAGTGACTCATGTGACCGGTGATAAATGTGAATATGTATCTAACTGTTCATATACATTAACGATTAAAATGCCTATAAATGCCAAAAAATTTCAAAATGTTAATCATATGAGTAATCGTTGATATGTCATATTGTGTTGATGTGTCTCTAAATTGTTGCAATGGTCTTCCTACCTATGCTTTGTCTTTCATGATTTTTGACAACTCGTACTTATATGTTTTTTGTATGTGCGCTTGCGAAAATACAAAGTTTACAAGTTATTGGATTTTCATCATATGAAGCTTCATTGTCGTTTGCATATAGGAGTTACATACCCTTTTGTTGTTGTTACCCACCCTTCGTTGTCTTCTTACATATGCTTTGTCGTTGTCGTTTCTATCTTCTGGGAGTGAAGGGTGATGACTTTGAGAAGCTTTGTGTTTGTGAAGGATGAAAGCTTTACATTTGTAGGATAATTTCCTTTGGGGGAAAATTTGAACTCATTGGAGAGTTTATTGTCGATGAATATTTAAGCTTACGGAGAGCATTTATTGTAAAGTAATGTTAAGCACACAGGGAACTTCTTTTGTAGAGGAATACTTAAAACTCGAGGAGAGCAATCATTTTAAAGTGAAGTTAAGGTCACTAAGATATTTTATTGTAAGAGGAGTATTACACTCCCTGGGAGTGTTGTGGTAATTGTCTTATGTACGGGAGGAAGAAAGGTCTAGTTCGAGGAAAACCTTTAATTTTTGGGTAAAACAATTTCAAAGGTATATGTGTCGAGGTTGTGTATCATGTCAATGAATTTTCTTGTTTATGTGTTCTTTGCAGAAAATATTTTTCTAGTGCAATGTTTTGCTCACAAAGTGTTGGAATTGAGAGCTATGTATGACGAGGCTATGCTCATTTGTCACATCCCTCATTTAATAAGGATTTGATCCTTATCGCGATGAAGAGTTAAGTGAACACAATATGACATATCAATGATTACTCATTGCATTTGATGACCTAGACTTTCGAGTGCTTTCTTGTGTTGGTTTTTAGGAAGATTCGTGACAATTGGATTCATCATGACGCTTGGTGTAACACCCTAAACTCTAAAAGCGATAACAAACACAAATGATATAATCATATAAAGAATTTAGATGTTACTTCTTCAATAAATCATAAACATGCATGCTAAATTTTTCAAAGTATCGCAGCGAAATAACCATTATAACAACAATTCATCAATAATAAAATAAATCTCCAAGTAGCTATGTCATCATACTACATATATCATCATCAATACATAGTCTAAACAAAATTCTCAACAATCATAATAAAGGTAAACACCAAAGACCGACACCTAATTAGAGCCCCAATGACTAAGACACCAAAATGCAATAGACGAGGTAGCTCCAAGCTATCCTCAAGCAACCCACCAAAGAAAAGCAACTAATCCTGCATATCGTCTACCCATTCATAAGAATAAGGCAGACAGTCAACCAAACGATCATAGGGTGTTAGATATCATTCAAATCAATTAAAGTATAAACATTCAAGGATTCCATGCATAACACATATACATACTCACCATTACTATAATACTATCAACACATGAATATTATCATTCCCCTATCATAGCATATCAAGCACATTCATCTCTAATCCAAGTCTTCAACAAAAGTCTATCACCTTACTACATCAATTTCATCATTTAAAAAGTATAATCATACACGTAATATTTACTCATTTAGAAATTGATGTAGTAAGGTGATATTATATTACATGTAAAATAATGTTATATCTTAAAATCACTTCAATGTTCACGGTGGCTAATTCTGCTAGCTACATGTTAAACTAACTTCTAGATATCATATACCATATTGTAAAAAAAAAAAATGTATTATTGCAAACATCTTTTTTCTTCTTACAAACCCTTTTATAGAGAAAAGTGCCAAAATCATCTAAAAAAAGAATGAATTTTACGATTGAGTGTTAGAAACATTGAATCACCTCAATTTTGAACATAGAACAAAGGTCTGAAAATATAATAAATGCAACAACAAAACACACAAATTATATGCTTCCACCAAATATGGTGGCACAAAAGTTTGAATAGTGACAAATATTCTAAGAACAATCATTGGCTATATGAAATTAGAAATTCGTTCTCAATATACCATTGCTTCGGTCATTGTGATTTTACCTTAAAGCTCACATATAAAGGAACAAAGTGAGTAATTGTTTATTTAATGTTGAGGTTTATGTTTTTCATTGTTGTTTAGGTGCTTTCGAATTGTTAAATTGTTTTTGTGTATGTTTATCTATGTCTTATTTATTCTATTTGGTATCTTTGTGCAGTTTTTAGTTGATCCTCAAATCAAATCCTAAGGCAAAACATAAAAGCAGACAACTAAAAAATATAAACTAAAATAGTCATTTATACATGAAAGCTCTGGAGGAACAATCTTTCTCAAATGTTTGTCTCTGTAACACTTGAAATAGTTATAGTAACAAAATTAAAACATAAGGCAAAACATTATAATTAAAAGACTCTCCAAATCTTAAATAGTAATTGCAGAGATTTTCATTCTTACAAATCAAAACAAAGTACTGACATATTGATGTCCAGATTCAAAATTTAATTGGTGAGCTCTAAATATTTCTGTGAAACCAATAAATCCTATTATACAACACCCGAAATTTAATCTAATGTTATATCTCAAAATCACTTCAAGGTCCACGGTGCTAACTACATGTTAAATTAAGTTCTAGACATCATATACCATATTGTCAAAACAATAAAATGTGATATTGTAAACATCTTTTTACTTCTTATGAACCCTTTTACAGAGAAAAGTGCCAAAAATATCTACAAAAAAGAATGAGGTTTATGATTGAGTGTTAGAAACATTGAATCACCTCAATTTTGAACATAGAACAAAGGTCTGAACATATAATAATTGCAAAAACAAAACACACAAATTATATGCTTCCACCAAATATGGTGGCACAAAAGTTTAAATAGTGTCAAATATTCTAAGAACAATCATTGGTTATATGAAATTGGAAATTCATTTTCAATATACCATTGTTTGATCGTTGTGATTTTACCTTAAAGCTCATATAGAAAGGAACCGAGGAGGTAATTGTTTATTTAATGTTGAGGTTTATGTTTTTATTTAGGGTTAATAGTGTTTTTGGCCCCTGTAATATAGTGCATTTTTAGGTTTAGCCCCTGTAAAAAAGAATTTAGATTCCACCCTTGAAAAATGAAGATTCTTCAGGATTGGCCCCCGACCCCATTGAGTCAGCAGAATTTAGATTTTTTTTAAAATCCTTCTAATTTCAGAAAAAAAATGAATTTTCTTATTTTTTTTTATTTCAAAAAAGAATTCGTAAAAATTGAGGAATAAATTTTTTGAATGCTTTTCTAAATTCTAACTTAATATATTTTCCATCAATGAAAGGAAAACCCATATGGTATTATCATTTCCATTCTCGAACTTAATATATTTCCAAATTTTCCAAAAAATTATACAAAAAATTCGAGTTAAATTAATATTATAAAATTCGAAATAAAAACAATATTATCTAATTTTTTTGAAGTTGTAAAAAATATTTGAATTTTTTATTCTAATTATTTAATTTCGAAAAAAAAAATATTTGTTTTTTTTATTTTGAAAATTAAATTTAAAAAATCTGAATTTTTCCGATTTCTCAAATTTTTGAAAAAAATTTAGAATTTTTTTTCGAAAAAATTTAAAATTTCAATTTTTTAAAATTTTTGAAAAAAAGTATGATTTTTTTTCGATTTATCAAATATGTGAAAAAAATATAGCATTTTTTTCTTCTTATTTTTAAAATAATTTTAGCTTTTTAAAAATTAATTAAAAACAATTAGAAAAAGATTTTTTCGTTTTTAAAAAAAAATATTTTTTTAAAAAAACAATTTTTTTGTAATTTTAAATTTTTTAGTAATTTTTAAGTAAAAAATGACGTGGCAGTTATTTACACGCATGGCATGGTAAAAAAAAATGACACGTCACTGCCACGTAGGAGATTCTGCTGACTCAATAGGGTCGGGGGCCAATCCTGAAGAATCTTCATTTTTTAAGGGTGGTATCTAGTTTTTTTTTACAAGGCTAAACCCAAAAGTGCACTATATTACAGGGGCTAAAAACACTATTAACCTTTTTATTTATGTTTTTCGTTGTTGCTTAGGTGCCTTAGAATTGTTAAATTGTTGTTGTGTATGTTTATCTATGTCTTATTTATTCTATTCGGTATCTTTATGCAGTTTTCAGTTGATCCTCTAATCAAATCCTATATTACCAATATAGACAAACAAGTTTGATTTCTTTTTTGTCGCAAGCAATCAAATTTCGTGTGAAACATTTTTGTCATGTTTCCATTGTTGAAATATGTCATAATTATTATTATTTATTTCCTATTTTAATGGTTAGTTATGTTTCATTATATTACTCCTAAAATAAAGGAGTTAACTATTGTATTTTACTCTTGTAAAAGAAGCCCCGTTAATTCATAATAATAAATAATATTATCACATATTTAGTTTTCTACATCGATGATTTTACTGTAATAAGATTTAAAACCCATAAACAAAGATGTTCCAGCTATTTTTTTATGCTTTGGAATATGATTCTTATTTAGCTTTTGTGAAATTTAAAAATCAAAAAGTTTGTTTATCTGAATCACAATTCATTATTATACATATGGATTTAGTTTAAATTCAAAAGACTTCAATCTTGATTTATTTGAGATTTGTATATGATATACTTGACACTTTTTTTAAATGACAATAATTGGATTGATTGTGTATCTTACGATGCATAATAACATTTTATCATTGATTAAAATAACAACTCATTTCAATCTTGTGTCGTTGAATGTTGTTACTCTTTTAGTCAAAAATATATGTTTAGTAATTCAAACATACCGATGACTCCTTATTTCATAGATAATGAAGTCCCTAACTTCTTTTGAGGTTATAGAAGATCCAAGTAATGAATCAAAGTATTCATTCGTGTTTGCGAGTTTTTCCTTCTCTTTCCCTTTGGTGCATATAATTGATAGAAGAAATGTTTTACAAATCAAATTTTGATTTTGGAAATTTTGATTTTAATTAAATTTTTAAGAATAAATTCTATAAATATTTCTTGTTCAGGTTTTTGAGGAAAATGATTATTTTGAAAACTCAAAGACCATCAAAACATATTCATCCGGCTCTAAAAAAGACAGAGATGGAAATTCAGTTATAGTATTTGAAGTGGAAAACGAAATAATTTGGAAAAGTAGCATGGTAAGTCTGTGTACTTTAGTTTTTCTCTTTTCTATCCTCTTTTTTCCTTACATATTTTTTAAAAATCTTATGCTATTAGGTACCCCATGGAATCAAAAACAATAATCAAATAGACATTGAAGCTTATGAGGGTATCAGGTTCGTGTTTAATTGTGTTGTGTTTCTGCATTGTGAAACAAAGAAAGTCATGAATTCTAAAAAGCATTTTCTTATAGTCAATTTGCATTTACATTTTTTGATGGGCATGTAAGACTATAACTACTCGATCGTATGCCTTCTCTAAATCTAGCTTATATATAACATCTTCGTGCTTCTTCTTCGACTTTTGCATGTGATAGACAAACTCTTAAAGGACAATGACATTATCAACAATACCCCTCTCTAGAATAAAACTACTCTACAAATGGTGCACAATATCAATAAACATAGGCCTTAATCGGTTTATGTAAAATACAAAAGTTTTAATTATGTCAAATATTATAAGGACAATCATTGGTTATATGAAATTGGAAATTCGTTCTTGATATATCACTGCCTCAATCATTGTAATTTTACCTTAAAGTTAACATATAAAGGTACAGAGGAAGTAATTGTTTATTTAATGTTGAGGTTTATGTTTTTATTTATGTTTTTCGTTGTTGCTTAGGTGCCTTAGAATTGTTAAATTATTGTTGTGTATGTTTATCTATGTCTTATTTTTTACTATTTGGTATCTTTGTGCAGTTGATCCTCTAATCAAATCCTATATTACCAATATAGACAAACATGTTTGACTTCTTTTTTGTCACAAGCGATCAAATTCTGTGTGAAACATTTTTGTTATGTTTCGATTATTGAAATATGTCATAATTATTATTATTTACCCATTTTTCACTTTCACAAACTCATTACCACCATCTTAAAAGAAATTCACATTTAATAATGACACGGAACATAAATGATTTGAAACATACAAACAAAAAAGAAGCATGTACTTATCGTGATAATTTTTATGGATTGCAAAGTTTGTATTAGCATATGTATAAACTATATGTAGACTTTGACATGTTGATTTCCAACATGGTTACCTAATTGCCTAGACTTCATAGTAAAGGAAACAAACCTTAAGGATATCAGCAAATGGGGAATTGATCGCTTTGTCAAGATATATTGATTGCAAATGGGGAAATCAGAAACTCAATTTCGGTAAAGTTCGTTTATTTTAATAAAATTGTAAGTTCACCATTATTTCATCCAAAATGAAGTTTTAAGTATCAATGATACACTCTAGACATCCCTACATATCATTTATAATTTAGGAAAATATTCATGACATTTTCATTTTCACAAAGTTATTTCATTTTTCAAAATCTCACAAGTTCGTCTCATTTTGAACATACTTCAAAATCAATTCATTTCTAAAGTAAAATCAAGTTAAACCACTTCTAAAACATCACAACTTCATTATTACATACTCATTTAATCACTATAAATACTTTCTTAAACTCAATACTAATTTTGAGGATGTTTCATGGTTTAGTGTAAAAAGTTATGATAAAGTTTCATGAAAAATACCACATGACCTATGTGTAGTAATTTGACCATAAATAATCAAGTTCTAGAAAACATTTTGAAGTGAGACCAAAGCCATTAGAAAGCTAACATCTTTATATAAAACTTTTATGTTTAGAACTAAGGCTGAATCGATTCACATCTTGTTGGATCAATTCACACAAGTCAGAGAGAAATCTTGATACGATTCAAAACTACCCAGATGCAGATTGATACGATCCAAACGCTCCTGAATCGATTCAATGGCCTGAAAAACATATTTTTAGCTTTAGGTTTATTCCCAAATCATCCTAAAAATTCCTACTTTGATCCGCAACATACCAAAAACAATAAAAATCATTTTTCAAAGTTCAAATACACCATTTAGGCTCTTTTATCATATTAATTCTGAGCTAAATTTCTAGTGTATATATCTAACATTTTTTTTAAAAAAAATTAGTTTGTGAAGAATAGAACACCCGTGAAGAATGGAATGATTGGAAAAGAATCCACCCAATTTAAGAAAATGAACATATAAAGTAGGTTGGGTCTATAATATGACGATCATACTCTTCAAGGTAAATATTTGTAAAACTCTCCTTTCCCCATTTTAGTCTATCCGTTCCTCTATATTCACACAAAACATGTAAGCATCACAATTTCATTGTCATAAGAAATACTATAAGAGATAGAATCAAATAGAATTCGAATAGCATCTTTTATTTTTACAATATATTTTTCTTATATTTGTATATAGTTACAATGGTTGGATTTGACAATTTCTTTTTGGACAATTTACAATCAAAATCAACTACAAAAATAAATAATTTGAAAAGTTACTAAGATTACTTGCTATATTTATTCTATATAAGTAATATATGTATAGACATTAAGTGAATATGTTTGATTGTATGTGTGTAGTCTAAAGTTGATCCTCTAGAGAAATAAATAAATTAATTTTAATAATAAAATATCTGATTTATAACTCTCTATTACATGCTTCTTGTCTTGTAGGTACTTTAGGCAGTTCCTATCTCGATGTTGAATCTTAACGAAGTGGAAATCTTAACATGGTGGAATCAAGTTCCCTCATTAGCACGCCTCCACAAGGCTTCAAAGCAT
>Ga0099826_10001348_pt1 | contig 14576 bp, 11 predicted proteins | sample Mtrugardesep15_FD_76830 | JGI IMG/M metagenome (GOLD analysis project Ga0099826, IMG submission 76830) | Root nodule microbial communities of legume samples collected from California, USA - M. trunc garden sep15 | ecosystem: Host-associated > Plants > Roots > Nodule | place: USA: California... | reverse complement strand
TAATTGTTCCCTCTTTGTGATGGGAATAATTCAAACCAAAAACAAATAGTTTAATAGTTGTGCAGAAGTTATTTACTCAATTTGGTGCATATTTTGAGAGAAATAAGAAAGTAGCGTGAACTCAATATGGATCCAATTAATCAAGTTAAACTCATAGTCTATATAATAAAAGCATATAGACCCAATTAATCTAGTTCTTCATAAACTTCATATTTTCAATTGTGTATTACAAGGTTCGTTTGGAGTTGGAAAAGCTTCCATCAGTGTGTTGTTAAAAGTACACATGGATTTTGTCCCAAAGAATCCAAGAACTTTTGCATCCAATAACTCATGTGAGCTGTCACGCAAAATCATGGACTTAAGCTGCACAAGAACTCTTGTTGCTCCCAAGCTTCTTACGCAAAGCAAGAGTGTTGGAACTTGGAATTGAAGGATAGATAGGGAAATGATGAATTTTACGTGTTTTGATGAGAGGTTCTACCTGTTGATCCCATAACAGGTCATTTTCAGAAATTAAGCAGGTGTTGGTAGAAGAGGTGGACGCATCGTTTCCTGTGTTGAAAACAGAGTTTTGGGCTTGAGGTCATGGATTGAGAGAGATATTCTAACTAGATTCTATTGATTCAATATTCTGTTACAACTGTGAGGGGGGTAGGGTCCTTATATAGGCCTAGAGCCCTAGACTACAATGGACATAACTGGTCTGTTATGCAACCAGTGAAGCATACTAAAACTGGAACATAACTCAGCAATTGCAACGAGTGAAGCATACTAAACTGGAACATAACTCAGCAATACTAACAGAGTTAGTAACAAAGATGGTTCAACTAACTGAAGGTTAGTTGAGTCTTTCCTCTAATAATTATTGATCTAATTGTAGTCATAAAAAATTTCAATAAATATAAATAAAAAAGTAGACAAGTACTAACTAAATCATTTTTTCTTAACATGTCTAGCGAGACAAAGTCATTCAAAGACGACCTTCATAATAGCTCATAGTTCAAAGATCAAACCACAAAATCAAGCAGTATAAGCTAATGAAACAACAAGTGTGATAGAAACAAAAAACTGCTACTTACTTACTCTACATGTTATCATCAATATGAACTGAAAGTTGACATGTTGCAGAGGCTTTAACGCAAGCGGACAACTTTCTTTGTATTTTAGATGGTTTGCTTTCGCACCAGATTATCATTGTCTGTAAATATTTTGAATTTTCCAAAATATACTTCGCCAACCCAAGCTCACTTTGTAGGCCTGAAAAGCCCCGAAGAGTGCAAGTTCTAAGGGACGATAAAAGGCATTCTGGAACAGATTCTAGGTCCACCCAGTTTTCTTGATTCTCCATTTCCTCCCCTGAGTCCTAATAACAGTGCACATAAAACAAAATAAAACAGAACATAAAAAGTGTGTTAAGAAAAGATAAATTGAGTATGATTCTTAGACTCAAGTAACAAACCTCGACAAGTTTAAGATGTTGAAGCTTAGGGAAGTGTTGGAGCACTCGTGCTACCAGATACCAATTACCAAAGAGCTCCAAGTGGGTCAAATTATGAAAGATAGGAATATCATCATAAGGGTGTTGCGGCTTATCCATCTGAAACATGTAGAAAGACACACACTATCAAATTGGGGAAAAATTCCCAAGAAAAACAATGAAGTGAATCACTTTTTTGTTTTGTTTTTCATCACATTCCATCAATAATTTAAGAAAACAGAATTATTGAATGTAATGTAACTAAATGGGTGACACCAACACAACTTCAATATTTAATGTGGATGTTAGTACATATTCAAGATTAAAGTAGCAAGCATCATATTCATGATAAAACTGACCTTGTAGAATTCGAGGCCTTGTGTGTACAACTTGAGTGTATATAAGCGTAGATACTCCGAATTAGAAAGTGCATTCATCGGAAAATAACACTCACGTTCATCATCAATAATTATCACTGCTCTAGTCAATTTAGGTAAGCTTAGGGTTTTAAACTCTTGATGAATGGCAGGAGAATTTGTACGAGAATCTTGGATGTTTATAAAAGACGCTGTTAGATCCTCAAGATTAGGACATCCGGCTAGAAGCAACATAAAATCTCGGTCTTGATGAAAGCAAATATCTATCAAATGAAGGGTTTTCAATGATGGAAATCCAAATCCAATAGAAGAAAAACAAAAACCCTCCACATGGAAGGTGCTACAAAGGGAAAGACTTACAAGGGTTTTGCAGGTGAATATGCTAATAGGTAATTTAAAATGGTCGTCTTCTTCATAATCCGGACAAATAATGTCACACATATGAATTTCGAGAGAAAGATGCTTGAGTCTTCGTTGAACAACAAAGTCGATCCATTTTGTGATATTGTGAAAGGTGGAAGAGGCAAGAGCAGTTTCATCGTATGTAATGTTGAGGACGAAACTGTTGATGAAATTGGAGCCAGCGGTGACATGAGAGACCAGAACGGAGTACATAAACTCGTTAAATTTGTAATTAGATACAACATTGTTTACTTTGACGTCAGAGAAATCGATATTATCAACAGATTTCCAGAGATGAATCCAACGCTTTGAAAGAATGCTTGTTGCAACAGCTTCTTTGGTGGGAATAAGAGAGAGAATGTGGCTTAGAATCGCGTCTGGTAAACTGCTGATTTTATCCACAGCTGCTCCTGCTCTTCTCCGTGCCTCATTTCTTTTCTTCTTACAATTAGGGTTTTACGGGAAATGAGGGTTTGGCTCTTCAATTTATAAGCAACGGCTCTTCAATTGAGGATAATTTTTTCTTAACTTAAGGCCCTTAAGTTTTCTAAAGTTGTTATTTTGGCTTCCTAAAAAAAACAACTTTTTTCAGGCCTTGTAAATTTACTTTCTGTTGCAATTTTGACCCCACACCGATTTTGACTCAATCAACGGACACGTAGGCGCCACGTGTGTAATTTTTTATTTATGTTTTTTAATTAATTTTTAATTTAAAAAAATAAAAAAATATTTTTGTAATTAAAAAAATTGTTTTTTTAATTACAAAATTTTAATTTTAATTTTTTTTAGTTTTTTTATTACAAACGAAAAAAAATTAATTACAAATTTATTTTTTGTTTTTTATTACAAAAATTAAAAATATTTTTTTTAAAAATTACAAAATAAAAAAATTTATTAAAAAATACAAAAATATTAAAGTGGGCGCCACGTCAATGTTGACTGGATCAAAATTAGGCTAGGAGGCCAAAATTACAACAAAAAATAAACTTAAGAGGCCTGAAAAGAGTTGTTTTTTTAGGGGGCTAAAATCACAACTTTGAGAAACTTAGGAGGCTAAAAGTGTAATTAAGCTTTTTTTCGTTTTGCTCAACTTCTTATTATAATTTTACTTGTAGAAAATATAAATTAAAGATAACTAAAATAGCTGTGTAAATTTATTTGAGTTCGACAACTAGCCAAATTTATCTATAAATGATTTTATCCTTAGTGGCTAACAATGTTTTTTTTTCTTCAAAATAAACGATTAATTCACTAATTTAATGCAATGTTATAAACATTGTCGAAAATTTTCATGTAAAAATATGAATGTTACACATGAGCTGACTTAAAAATATCGATCAAAAGTGTTGATGATTTTGTTAGGTACTTTTTTTTTAACAAAGGCAAAGTTAAGTGATTTCATTCATAATCAACGAATACAAAGTTGTTGGTACAATGTTAAAAATATGGGGGCTAGTGTGATATAGAGATGCTCTAGCTTCTTTTTTTTTTGACAGATAGAGATGCTCTAGCTAAAATAAAAATAAATGAAATTGTATAGAGACTAAAATGAAATTTTGTAATCCAAAAAATAAAAAATAAAAATTGGTTGGTATATTTATATGGACTATAAACATATTTAATCTTTAAGATTTTACTTTCATTTCATGTTAATAAACTAGTAATAATTTTCTTGTTAAAAATAAATATAATCCATACAAAGGGAGTTTGCGTCAAGGTCGGCTAATGATGTTGGTTTGAAACTTTTTAATGTGTTTTTCGTGAAGTTTCAAGTTTGATTAATGCTAATGGTTCTTCACTTTCTTAGCCTAATGATCCGTAAAGACTAGCATTTTCCTTAAATGATTTATCTTATTTTAGTTATTAGAGATTGTATTTCTTGTACGTAGTATACAAACAAATTATAAGGCAACAATGAAGAGGAATGACAGAGGATAAGCAATGTAGTGATATAAATGTACTTATCCAAAATTATAATTGATTGTATTGGTATTCCTGGCATTGTTAAATTGATATTCCTCCAAAGATTAGTTGTTCATTTGTAGGCAACAACTTTATTATCAACATGAGGTCGCATGTCCATGTAATTAGCAGTCGACTCCCTTAATCCTGGACCTTTCCCTGTTACAGAGTGCATTGATTTAGTAGGTTAAAAGTTGCAGCTGCCAAAGGGATCAAAGTTTCATCATATTTTCCATGTCTCATGTTTGGAAAAGTTTTCTATGGTTAGAATCTTTTGTTCGCCTACTCCACCCCTTACATTGTGAAGTTCCTATTCCAGCCATATGCTTTCCTGGATTCTCAAATTATGGGCGATCAAACAGAACTTCACAACTATTAGGAAGGACTTTCTCCAGTTCATGCCTCTTGTGTGTCGGCTTCATTATGCATACATGAAACTTTGCTATGTACATTTGCGTTTGAGTATAAGCAGTGTTCTAACTGGGGAAGTAATGCTATGATAGCTGGTCAATCAGGCATGGCTGCTAAAGTAGTTCCTTAGACTAATCAGCGGAGGAAAAGAAAGAATCCAAGAACCTAGTGCCAACTATCATGCCTAGACAAATAATTTCTTATGCTTGGAGGTTATTGCCACCTGTTAGTATGTCGGTTTCTTATGTGAGCAGAATCAGATGTTTCATAAAGAATATTAACTAGTATGCAGTAAAATAAAGGGGCAACAAACTTTTATAAGGTTGAGTACTTTTACTGCTGGAGATAGAATGGTTCACTCTAAAGACCCCAAACTTGGCTAACAGGATAGTATAGAAAAGAACCACATACACAACCAGCCATTGAAGCCTCATCCTTAGCCATTTACTTTCTAGAATGTGATGACCATTAAGAGCTAATGAATGAAGTTTCTAATTCTAACTATAACTTTCTTACAGCTATGTGGAGGTGCTGGTGGATATAATGAGTCATTACATTATTCAAGCCATGTTTTGACTGCATTATTCAAGCCACCAATCTATAACAAGATTTTGAACATGGCAGCCCGAGCAATTGACAATATAATTGAAGTACTTGACTTGGGAAAGACTATGGAAGCAAGAAAAACTGCTGCAACAGAAATATATAGATTATCTATGACAGATGATTGTAAATTGTAAATTACAAATTGGAGCAAATTCTAAAGCAATGCCTAATCTAGTTGGACTATCAAAATAAAGTACACCAATTGGTAAAAAGAGATGCTGATAGTGATACTGCATTAGGTCTTGCAGTTTATAATCCCAAAAGTATTGTAAAAGCAATATTACTGAAAACAAAGGTTCTCACTCATGAAATTAAACATGACGAAATTTAACAAGAATGCAGAGGCTAATCCTACTCCATTAGACAAGAATCTGACAAAAGTAACTAAACATCCATAAAACCATGCTCCATGCAAAATCCTCAAGAGCTTATCTTTCACCTTTCAAGTAATCACCAAGAAAGACTCACGACTGTTCAAGAGGCTCAAATCTGCATTCAAAATAATATATATATATATATGTTAATTGAATTGCATATATTTAGTAATTTTGATGTTAATTTTCCCAAATAAACTTGGCATCCAACACAAGTACAATATATTACTTGTTTCTCTAACTTTACAAATTGTTCTGTGATTAAAGTATAAACCTAGTGATGTTATTTGGATTTTGGACACCACAAATATAGATATGGGACCCTGATTACATATATATTGACTGTTAACCATTGAGGGTGAGAACAAGGCCGATATTAGCATTAGACATTAGGTAATACCATAAACAATTATGTAAAACAACATAAATAAATAGCATACAAAATCCCATTAGCAAGACTTCTCCGTGGAAATCACTGCCTGCTGAAGCCTCACAGAAGAAAAAAATAAGTATGAAGACATTAAAGCAAGTTAAGTAACCGGAACTCATGATTTATCAAGTGAAAACAAGTTTCTGAATCATCTGATGCTTAATGGTAATGAGAAACTACTCCCACCTTCAACAGTTTCAAAATTAAGCGCACAACAAACATAAATTGCAACAACACGCTAGCAGTATGTCCTTCACAGAGATGCCACATTTGATTTTGAACCAGAAAGTGTATAGGAATAAAAAGAACCAAAACCTGGGTCTAAAGACCATTCCATATTGCACACAATTACTCCAAAACTCAAATTTGAAAGGTAAACAAAATACCAAAATATTCCAGCACTAAACACTGTACAAAATTTGTTCAGAAAACATACATGTGGACTGTTCTAAAAACTGCGTCAATTACAGCAAGGATAAGCACAAGCAGCAACAAAAATATAGAACAAAGACTGCAAAAAGATAGATCAGGAGCAACTCTAATTGTGTGGATGGCATAATGTGAGATGGAAAGTAGCAGGAGAATAAGCAGGAGGAAAGGATGGTTATGAATAAGAATTTGTTGAAGGGCAAGAGTGACATAAGAAGAACCTGTAAGAACAGGGATCAGGAAGAAAACAACAGTTTACAGATCAATCAAATTATTAGCCGGAAACAGTTACTTATTTAATCTTTGTAGATGCCTCTTGCCCTCTGGTTATGCATAAAATCTGAACTTAGCATACAAGTGCCCAAAAAAAGGATAGGTATTTGGTTCTAATTGAAGTCTTACAAAAGTTGATAAATATATAGATAAATAAATAAACAGGTATTCAAGTAGTAAGAAAATCATTTAAATATCATTATTCAATAACTTGTGAAGGAGACAAAGTCATGACCTTCATAACAGCTCATAGTTAAAACCACCAGATCTAGCAGTGGCATGATAATTCTAAAGAAACAGCAAGTAGCATAGAGAAAGTACTACTTACATAGTCAATGTGTATCACAATTCACAACAGTTGACATGTTGCAGAGGCCTTCGGACATTCGGAAAATTTACTTTTTTCACTAATATTGCTGCAGAGGCCACTGGAGATTTTCATTGTTTGTAAAACATATGCATTCTTCAAAATATATGTTGCTAAGATAAGTTGACTTTGTAGACCCTCACTATACCAAATGGTGCAAGTTCTAAGGTGCGATAAAAGGCATTGTGGAACAGATTCTGGCTCCACCCAACTTTTTTTATCGCCTTCTTTTTTGTTAGGCGAGTATAACCCCTGTTTATTGCACACATAATAAAACAACAAAACAAAACAGAAAGCATTGTTAAAAATAAAACATAAAGGTGTGTTAAGAAAAGATAAATCAAATATGATTCTTAAACTTAACAAACCTGATATTCGAAAGTTTGAAGTTTGGGGCAGTGGTGAAGAATTTGTACTACCAAATGAGCACTATGGTGGAGCTTCAAGTAGGTCAAATTATGAAAAATAGGAATTTCTTCATATGGGCGCAGGGAATGAGGCCTCTATATTACATAGAAAGAAACTAACAAATTAGGGTGAAAATCCCCAAAGATCAAATAAAATAAATCGCGTCATTTCATCAATGTATTTTACTCAATTGAGGACTATGATTTATGAAGCACATCCGACACGACACAGATACGTTGATACCAATAATAATACGATAAAACTCAAGTTATTAAATATAATCATATGATTAGTGTCTAGTGTCTGATACCGACAACTTGTGTGGATTAACTTAGCATGGATCATAATCATAATAAAACGAACCTTGCCTTTGATTTCCTCGTAGAATTCGCGTTCTTGTGCGTGCATCTTGAATGTATCTAAGCACAGAGACTCAGCAGCAGAAAGTGCATGCAGCGCAAAAGAGTCACACGAACAGTCATCAATATCCGCTTTAATCAATTTCGATAAGCTCAAGCTTTTAAACTGGGTATAATTATTCCTAGCGTACCATACTTGAAACATTGTCAGATCCTCAAGAATTGGACATCCAGATAAAAACAACGCAAAATTTCCATCGAAGTTCACATCACTCAATTTAAGAGTTTTGAGTGAGGGAAATCCAAATTCATCAGAAGAAAACGAATAAATCGGGAAAGTGAAGTGACTGAGGTCTAAACCAACAAGGGTTTTGCAGTTCAAGATAGTTTTAGGCAATTTGAATAAAAAACGTTCATTAACATCATACTCATTATCACAGTCATCAAAATCATCCAAATTGAGATTGAGACGAAGATATTTGAGTTCGCGTTTAAGCACAAAATTGATAGATTTGAGGACTTTGGGAAAACCGATCTTAAAGGCAAGATGAGGACTACCGTATCCAACGTCGAGGGAGAGACGGTTGAAAGGAGTACCGGCGTCGTCTCGAGCGATCAAAATGGAATTGAGAAAGTTGTTGAATCTGTTATTTAGTTTAATGCTCCAGATAAAGATGTCGTTGATTTCGATATCGGGAACAGAGAGCCAGAGATTGGTCCATCTCTTGGAAAGAACGCTTGTTCTAACAGTTTGTTTGGTGGTGAGGAAAGAGAGGATGCGGCAAAGAACGTCGTTCGGTAACCTGCTTAGCCTATCAGCCTCTCTCCGGCGCCGCCGTGTTTCTTCGTTCTTCTCCATTGTACAGTTGGGGTTAGGGTTTGTATGTTGGGTACAGTTGGTGTGTGGCGAGGTGAACTATTAAGAAATTTTGGCTCGCAAATTTAGATACATTTTTGGCTCTTAATTTTGGCGCTCAAATGCTTTCAACAATTTGGATTTGGCGCCTCTCCTAAAAAAACTATTTTATCGGCCTAATTTTTTTCAAGTCTTGTTAACCAATGTCATATTTGTTATGCCATTTGTTAAGGATTTAAAAAAAAAAATATTTAATGACTTTTTATGTAGAAAAATTTATTTTTAATATTTTAACGTGTTGAATTTACAAATCTTAAAGAAAAAAAATTCTACTTTAAATATTTTGGGTTTGTCTCTCAAATTCGAACAGACATGATTTTTTTATTGAGTAAATTTTATCAAACCTTGACCCGACCTGATATTTGGAACAAACTTAAGTATATTTACTAATTTATAATTTCTGATAAGGAAATAAATACATAATTTGCAACAAAGATATAGTCATTATGGTTTTATTTTGTCAAATAGAGATTATACAACATTTCTTGTAGTTTAATAGTTAAAAGTTCATCTTTAAAGTGAGTAAGTGTAGGGTTTAGTGTTGAAACTTCAACCTCAACATGTCTACATATATATTTTGATGTCCCTGTCAACTAAAAATATTCTCACCAGAACAAGAGTGACAAAAAATTGGTTTTCTTCTTTAAAAAAAAATGGTTTTCTAAATGTGTAAGGTTTTCTAAATAGACACGAGTGACATAAAAATAATTTTGTTAAACCTTACGCACAACAAAATTGATCTTGTGTATAATCTTGGAGAAAAGGATGGAGGAAAACGAGAGGATCCATATTGCTCTCAAATGCATCGACTTTTTTTCTTCACATTTCAATGTTTTCCTTGTAGGCTAAAGACTGTTACCATAATTTTATGCATATAAAAACACATATTATAAGAACTATGGCATAATTAAGCTTTAAAACATCCAAAATCATACTAATAGAGTTCTTTATTTTTTTGATTTTTTTTAGAAATAAACAAGATTCCTACTCCTACATTTTACTCATATCTATCCTTTGGATAAAATTGAATTCTCATTTACTTTTGGAAGCAAAGAGAAGGTTGGGCCAGGTAGAGAGAGAGGAACTGTACAGAATGTGAAAAAACTAATCTTTGTTGGATATTACTGCAGATGTCTTACAGATTCAGATGCTCAAAGAACCCATTAATTGACATTTTTACACTTGATCAAATACAAAGAATGGTTCTTTTGACATCTAAACCTGATTTTGCTTCGGATCATGCTGTTTGTTAGTTGACCCCTTTGGGATCAATTTAAAGCTTCATATAGGATAGTATAGTTCTAAATGAGAGGCCTGCCAACTTTCTGGCTTTGACCTTAACCCACCAAAGCTTTACAATGTGGTTGCATGCCAGTATGAAAGTATAGACATTAAGTAAGATTTGTCGGAAGCTTCTTCCTTTGTCTGCGCAAAACTTTTGAAGCATCATTAAGCTATAGTCCTTGCATGGCTTGCGGATCCTTCATTAGGTAACATCTTTGTATCATTGAAATGTAATATCATTGAGAAAAAGAAATGATACTAATAGCATACAAAATCCCATTAGCAAGATTTCTCCGTGGAAATCACCGCCGGCTGAAGCTGCACAGAAGAAGGGAAAAAACAAACAGTAAAGACATTAAAGCAAGTCCAGTGACAGGAACTCAATGAATTTATCAAGTGAATGAAAGAATCTAATCTTATTAAGTATTGTCAGTTCCAACTATATCGAAGCAATAGAAAGGAAAGAAGGATCTATTATGACAGATAAACTTACATGGAGATGATGGACCAAGTAACTGAGAAGCCAATTTGATGGATCCCTCCTCGTCTTGGCGAAGCTTGACTCCATGAGAAACATCGGCTGGACGTGACAGATCAGGAGCAACCCCAGTTGTGTGGCTGGAAGTATATGATATAGGGGAAGCAGCAGGAGAATAAGCTGGAGGATGCTCAGTCGCAATGGACGGTGAAGGTGAGGATACTTCACAGTCAAAACAAGGTGTCTTAGCAGTTGCTGGGGATATTGGAGAATAAGAGGGAGCATGATATGGTGAAATTAATGGCTCAGAGTGATCAGTTAACTGTGGGGATGGAGCAGGAGCTGGTGGGTAAGCATGTAGTGTATCCTTTAGTAAAGAAGATAACCTGATTTCTCTGACTTGGCCGAAAACTACGTTATTAAGGCCAAGATTGTTTCCAGCAGTGTGTTTTACTGTTTGAGCTATTTGTTTCAATCTTTGTGGCAAAAGGCTCTCAAACCCTCGCATAACTGAAGCCTGCACTACTATAGGACAAGCTACTGTTGAGCCGCGTGCATTTGTTATTTGCACATACACATTCTGCAATGCCAAACAATTATGCAAATGCTTGTTATATCAATCTGTGAATGTACTTAAATCCAACTACTAAAATTTAAATTTCATTTGCTCAAGGTATTAAACATAGCAATTTACTCATTCTTAATCAACTCATGATTTAGGCTATGCTAGTTTGATTAGGCAAAGAAAGAAAATTGTAAATTTGAAAACTAATAAAATCACATGAAAACAAGAATGTAGAAAATGGCAATGCATCTGGACTTTTTATTAATGAAAATTGTTTTTCACCCACTCAAAAAGGTACACCCTAAAATATTGCCAGAGACCCGCCATTAGTTATCAGCTTCTAGTTATTAACCAATCGAGAACTAGTTTTTAATCTTTGACCAAAAGATGCAAAATAATAACAGTAACAGCAGCAGCAACAATAAATAATGAATCTTTCTTCTGGAATAAACTTCAACAGCCTTTATTCTTTGAGTTAAAAATTAGAAATTAGTCTTTCTTTGTTCCTTCCATGAATATTTCAGAAAATTGTTAACAAAATATAAAAAACCAGACAAGAAAATTTTGTTTTGATTAAATATTATCTGATTTTGAGGGAAGTTGCAAATGTATTACAACTTTAAAATTTTGACTTTTGAGTGAAATGGCACTTATAAAACCCAAATTGCAATTCTCAAAATAATAAGTGAAACAGGTTATGAGACTGCACCTCATCAGACTTCAGATGCAATCCAAACTTCAATTCTTCCTCAAAATCATCAAACTTATCCAGGACTTCAGATATGGAATGATGAAGAGTAAAATTAAACAGAACCTCACGTATCTGCCAAATAGAAACAGACTGCACTGGTATTACAGTCAACCCACCAGGAAACTTTAAGATCTCAAACAAAGATGCATTCCCAAATACTGATGTTGTTAAAGTCAGGTTGGATTGCTGGAGAAACAGGTCGATTAGTGATGACTTCAGCACACTCAAGTACACTGGATTTATTGGAACATTCATTGGATCAGAGAGGACACCAAATACCACGTCAGACCAATTAGGTGCAACACTTAGGTGGATGGATAGGATAGCCACCTGTGTTAAGAGTAAATAGCTTATGAGCCACTTTTTATGTCTGGGTAGAGACCTGAGGAAAAAAATGTAAGAGAAGAAGCTTGGCTAATACCTTCGTGTTTGGCAGAGATATTTCGTCAAATATTTCATCTTCTAATCTTTCAATGTATGGAATAAGCTGTGAAACTGGTTTTTCCAGCCTGAAGGATGCTTGAACATGAGCTGAAATTTGTTCGAGGAAAACAATTATCGTCAATAAATTCAGTAATGTCACCAACAATAAGAATTCAAATGAAGATCTCAACACAGAAGATTAATCGCAGGAAAATAATACAAAAAGAAACCATAACAAACTTATGAGTGATAGTTGCACGGATCACATGTATAGTGCAGTACAAAGGATATGAACTGCAAAATAAATTTGTTTTCACCAGTAAAAGATATCAATATGCAACCTAAAAAATTTAGTTATTTTGGTGACAGTTACACATTACAAAATGAAGTGAATTATATTTTCCTTCCAAGTTTAAATTTATGAAACTCACAATTTTCCAGGATTTGGAATAAATATCCTCAATTCTCTAACTGTATTTAAAAAACTAGTTATAATGCAAAAGAATTATCTGTGATGAAGCATTGTCAGGCTGTTTTACAGTAGTAAGCAGCTGATTCTCAGATTCTGAATATGCTTGAGTGAGTAAAACACTCAGTAGAATGATACATTTAGGAAATCAAGATTACAAGGATAATAAATTCTGAATGCAATTTACAAAATGAATAATTAGACTGACTCTGTTACCTAAAAGATCAGATACAACGAATCTATTTTACTTCTATACATGTAGTAATCTAATAGTTGTAATACTACGTGGAAATAAATATTAATTCCATTTTATTTCCAACAGTAACTGTTACTACTATCAAACTTTTCTGCCTAAAAGTGAACAATTTACAAGGTAAGATAATTATTATATCGATTATTTCAAAAATAGACCAAAACATCAAGAGTCTTCTAGAGTTGTAAAAAAAGGTGTTGCTAGCATTTCTCTTGCCAGCCATAAATCATAATACTCTCTCACTACAAAGTATGGATCTTGCCGATAAGGCAAACAACAATTGCTAAGGTGCAGGTCAACAATAAGTCAATAGCCACACTAATTGACCATTTAAATTTTCAACAAGACAGTGTTTTTCCAGTTTTGCACACTCCTCTTACCAACCATAAATCATAATACTCTCATACAAAGTATGGATCAAGCCGATGAGTCTAACAGCAAGTCAACAATGAGTCAATAGCCATTCACTGACGATTTAAATTATCATTAACATCATTTTTATTTTTTCAGTTTTACACAACTCTAATGTAAATGATTTCCATAAACACATCTCGATACGAAGGTTTGTATGCATATCTCATTAACATAAAAGGGAAGTCAAATAGTAATCACACGCCCTAATTACGCGCAATCGATGCTTTCATACTATTTTCACCTCCGAAATCAACCATCTATAATAAGCATGAATCACAGTTTCACAGATATTCTTGCTGATCCACTTAACATGTTATACCTGAATTCGATCAAAAAGAAAAATCTAATCCCTACTTTTGAATTTTGAAATCATCTGACAAAACTCAAAAGTGATCACAAACATCATATTCCGTATTATAATTCATCAATCCAACAAAGAACGAAGAAGTCGAAATTAAATTACACTGTAATTCACTCAAAACACATCAAAACCTAATTATGACAAATATCATCAGAATCAAAAACCGTTTTCATCACACCTCAAATCCAATCGAATACAGCAAAGTAAACAATAAATAACTGAAATAATCACAATAAGAAAATGAAATAGCGAAAACATAAATAAAATCAAAACACGAAATTGAAAGTGGAGAGTTTACCTCTATGCTTAATTACATCATTAGCAACAAAACTAGCTTCGAATTTGTGTTTAGGAATAATCCAAAAGATTACAGAAACGAAAGCCGCTAAACTGAAAAAGAGAATGAATAAACACTTGAAACTGAAAGCTCTTCGAATCAACGAACACCGTGCACCTTCATCGATTTGCCTCTGTTCTTCTTCTTCTTGTTGCACATATTCATCTTTTCCAATTTTCCCCATTGCCAAAGCATCTGGAATCTCTCTCTCTCTCTCTACAACGCGTTGTTATGATGGTGTTGTTGCTGGTGGTTATGCTTCTCTCACTCTTTCTCTCTCTAATTAACTACAGTATTAAATTTGATTTAATTTTAATTTATTCACAGTTCACACTTTGCAACTGTAATAACCTCTCTATAGTGTGATTTACGCTGGCAAGTGTAAACTCGTATCACTAATTTCCTTTTTTTAATTTTAGGGTTAACTTTTTAGGCTACCGAACGTTGAGG
>Ga0099826_10001346_pt1 | contig 14580 bp, 6 predicted proteins | sample Mtrugardesep15_FD_76830 | JGI IMG/M metagenome (GOLD analysis project Ga0099826, IMG submission 76830) | Root nodule microbial communities of legume samples collected from California, USA - M. trunc garden sep15 | ecosystem: Host-associated > Plants > Roots > Nodule | place: USA: California... | reverse complement strand
ATGTGAGAGAAGAGAGAAGAGGTTTGTATGGAGAGAGAACGGCAAGGAACAGGGAAAGAAGAGGATAAATTGGATTTTACAAATCTGTCTTTGGTTTAATGTTGAAATTCCGAAATTGCCCATTCTTAAAAATATGGTGTCTGTATTGTGTCATATTTAATGTGTCCAGTTATCAAAACTGGTTACTTTAATATGTGAGAAAACGTTCGTAACCACAACTCAGCCAAACTCGTGTGTGAGCCTTTTTCTAATTCACGAAAACAAATACTATAAAACACTCGTGATTTTAATTTCATTTCTAAAAGTGTTAATGCATCATATGGTCATTGTAATTTGGTGTGGTCAGAAAATAACCTATATAAAAGAAAATTTCAGGAATTATTTAATGTATTAACCATTTCTAAAATTAAAACTTGCATGAGAACAAAACAAAAAGTACAAGCTAGATCAACCTCAAGACCCAGAAGACACAATCTGGTACGTGTTTGATATCGCAACGTGTTTTACAAAATTATGGCTAGACATTGTAATCTTGCAAACGTTACAAGTTATAAACTCGCTAAATCACTATGCTACTATAATTTTGTCCAACATTGTAATATCAAACATACACTTCAAATTACCGATAGCAACATGTTGAAATTAAATTACTGTTCTGTGTTGATTATTTTTTTGCCCAAAACCGTTGCTCGTGGGTCAGAAACATCAACCTCGTTGGTGTTCTCCGGTTTATAGTATCCAGTGACTGGGTCTGGGACCCACGCCACTTTGTTAGCATTTACCACCTTGTCTTCCCCTGATTTGGTAGAGGTTGCTACTCCTCTTTTTGCGTTTTGTGTTGCTGCCGTAGCATATCCTCGTCTGTACCATACCAACAATTATTACAAACCAATTATAATGATAAAAATTTGATTAAATTCTTTGAATTTTTTTTTTAAGGGAAAAATTCTTTGAAGTTATGAGTAGAGAAAAAACTAATAAGTAACCCCTTTTTTTTTTATCAAGTGGCCCTTTCAACAAGCAAGATGACATTAGATTTTCATATAACGAATTAGGAGATAAGGAATATGAGAAATTAAAACATTGTAGTACCTAAAAGAGTTGGAGAATCCATCAGCAACAAGAGCAGAGATAGCTTTGACGTTGTTGAAGTTGCGAGCCATTGATGATTCAAAATAGTAAAATTTTGTGAGAGAAGAGTTGAATGAAATTTGATGGAAGTGCTTGTTTGTAGCTAGGAACCTCTGGTGTTTTGAGCTTCCAGCAGAAAGAAGCTATTGTGTTGTAATGTGTTGCAGTGTCTTAGAAACAAGGTGGTGGGGTTACATATATAGGCAAATGAAATGAGAGGAGGTGCATAAGAAAACATAAAATTCGTTGCATCGATCGTTAATTAGTCGAAATAAGAGCCACGTCAAAATTAGAATCTACTTACAACCTCTCCTTTTGTGACACCTATTGGTTGATTCCTAGAGTCGTTTTATATTTGTCATTGTTTATTTCAACCACTTCATTTTTTTAATAAAAAAAGACAAGTGTATATAGAAATCCCTTCATTTGTCCAATATTTATAAAAACCACTAGTTTGGTAATGATTTGAGGCCATGGCCTTCTTTAACAGAACCGGTCCATTTTTAGAGGTCGGCAAAATAGTTAACGTACAAAAATTGATCGACTAGTAGAAGAAGAAGAAGAAATATAGAAACTACTCTAGGAAAACAAAGTATTCTTGTAAAGATCATTACAAAAAAAGTAGTAATACATATATTTTAAATATAACTTTGAAATTTGTTACAAAATAAGAAATTGAAATAGAAACTGCTCCTATATTTACATGGACAGACAACGATGGTGGATGAATTGGAAAACATTAATTAATTTGTATACGAGTGTGTGAGAGACATGACATGAAGTGTGTTTTTTGTGTTACACTTACACGAGAGTTTTTTAAGATAGGCGACATGAAAAGAGGCAATGTGTTTGAAAAAATGACTGATTGGTATTAGTCCGGCATGGTTCAAGAATCACCACCTATTTGTTAACAAAGTGTAGCTTATTTGATTGAATCGCGGTTTCGAAATGGACCGGGTCTTGACCCAATTCGGAATAATAAAGGATAATTATATGGTTGCGATAGAAAATGTTCTTCCCTAATGCATTTTTTTTCGTGCGTTTCATTCTTCAACATCAATCACTCTTTTTGCTAAGAGACAATATGTCGGTAGATACGAAAAAAAAAGGTTATCTCTCGTAATTTATAACTGCATACAACCCTATCAATTATACTACAAATTTGACTATATATAAGATTCATTTTACTAACAGGTGCGCATGGTAGTTGGCTCCCCGATAACCTTTGACTTCGTGTAGGTAATGGTGCTAACTCTTTGTTTTGGTTAGATAGATGGGTTGGTGATGTTTCCCTTAGCGTTCGTTTTAGCAGGTTATTTGATTTATGTGATGATAAATTGTGTACGGTGGCGCAAATGTGTGCTTGGGGGTGGGATGTTGGGGATGAGGCGTGGAAGTGGCGAAGGAGGATTTGTTAGTGGAGTGTAGGAATTTGTTGTTGTCTGTTGTGTTACAGATTCGAAGCTGACTTTGTGTTTACTCTGCGGATCCTTATAAGATTATTGATCACTTTTTTTAATTTGGTACTATGTCTGGTGCCGCCAAATCTGGGTGCTCACTTATGCATTTGGTTTGGTTTGCTTGTATTTGGGTCATTTGAAAGGAAAGAAACGACATGATTTTTTGTAGAAAAGAGAACCATCAAGTACACTTGCTAGAGAAAATTAAGTTTCTCTCTTTTTGGTGGTTTAAAGCTCATATAATATTTCATTATAGCTTTCATAATTGGTGTTAAAACCCATTTTTGTGTGTAGGAATTGGCTAATTTGAACTTTCATTGTTTGAACTACCGTTGTAATTTTTCAGTCTCTTCTCTGATATACCTTGTACCAGGAAGATAGTCATGTAGTTATTAATATCATTTTGATTTCTTAAAAAAAAAATTGAATTTGTACAAATAGTATACAAATAATTTTCAATACATCATTCTAAACATACTCTTAAGATACTCTAATCATTCTAAACTTCTAACATACTCTCAAGACACTCTGCATTCAACTTGAAATTCTTAAAAATTTAGGCGGTTTTCTTGTTACTGTACTAAACAGTTTTGGGAAGGAAGGAAATCAAAACAACAACTAGGTCACATTGGATATCTATGAAATATTAAAAAAACACGTTCCTTTAAAAATAAAATAAAAAACAAGAAATATTTAATAATAGGGAAGAGTGACGCTGCTAGCTTGCGCCGCCGCCGTGGTGAATTATGCAAAGAAAAGTCGACGCTAGGCAAGTTGAAATCGTTTAATTCCAGTCCATTGCATTCTAGTTCTAGTTCTAGAAAATAATTGTTTAGGGAGAGAATGTGACATCAGACAATGCATTTTACATATAACTCAACTACTGGCCACGAAAAACTACAAATTTCAGAACATATCTCACTCAAACAATTAGGATGAAAGTCCTCTTTTATTATTTTTAGAGTTTATTAATTTTGGCATACCATTGGTGTAAGAAAATTATTTATCAAAATTTATTTATCTAAAAAAAATTGTCTCATCCCACTCCTTTTATTTATTTTTTCAGATAAACATGTGAAGTTTTTACTGGTTCAAAGATTTACTCTTAAAGACTATATTTTAATATTATTTTAATAGAATTTTATATGTAAAGAATGGATTTATTAATTCATGTATATTCTGAGAACTGTACTTTGCACTTATGCTAAGGCAATGATTTAATTTCCACAATAATTCGACTCAGTTATTTACTTATCCAATATCCGGTATTATTTTGCTAATAAGCCATTTCCATTAACTTTTTTTTAAATATAATACTAAATATTTCAAATTATTTAAAATATAAATATGGAATTGAATAGTTATACATTTTCAATCTAATAGTTCCTTCAAAAAAATCAAATAGTAAATTTTTTATGATTTTATTTCTAACGATATAGTAGACATTTGTACCATTTCCTTCTAGTATTCTTGAAAGACCGAGACGGACGGACACATATGCGTAAGTCAGATAGTGGTTGTTGTTTGGTTTGAATCTTCTTCAATTTGAACTTTCTGGCTTTGCCAACTTGTTTGATAGTGACATTAATTCCACACGAGTTAATGTGGAAGAAAGAATGAAGGTCAATAATATGAATCTTTCAATTGCATGGGATAATTTCAAATATAGATGGCTTTTTTGTGTGAGGATTTTTCACAAATTGGTTGGGTACAGTCTACCTGACTTTGGGGTTCACTCTCAGCTCTTTGTATCATGAGCTATGAATTTGATAGCAAAAACTGTGAATAAAAATCTAACAACTTGAATCAATGGTTAAAATTGATAGTTAAATCGGTCCCTATAAAATCCTTGCTCAAATCAGACACTAATCAACTATAATAATTATTTGGTCATTGAAGGGTTATGGGACCGATTTGTATGGTATAACGACCGAAATTTCAGTCTTTTAATAACATTTTTCTTGCCCTTTATGTAAATTAACAAATTGCTTGCACATCACCGGTGTTACTTTGGTCTAAATGGAACTGATTTAGAATCTATTTCATTTATAGGATTAAGCTTAGAAAAAAAATGGTTAAGTTTATCGTAAGTTCTTAGACACTTTGCACCACAATATAGTTGAAAAAGTTTGTGGTGTTGACTTGACACCTTAGATTGTGCTCATCCTTAAAATCTCAGATTCAATTCTTACAATATCAATTTGATTGAACTAATTTATCTTCTTACAAAAAATATAGTAGAAAATGTATCTCTACCTTGACATCAATTACCTAATCGCAAAACTCATTAAAGAAAAGTTAAATATCCTTTAGAAAATAGTAGGGTCGTATATATTCTTTAATTTCACCTGTACAGTTGCTATATATGTTGGCTCCAAGGTCCACCAATGAGCCATTCTAATACGACCTAATTCTTCTCCATTTGCTTTTCATGTTGATGTTGTAAATTAATAATGCACGTCACTTTATGTAGTGGCGAATAAAGAATATTTTTAAAAATATTAGGTCAGAGGTTTTGATGCTCTGTAACAGAAAAAAATAGTTTCTTGACCTAACCAAAAATAGAAAAGTCGAATTAATTCATTGAAGACATGAATCTGAGAGTCAACTACACTTGTGGTGTATCCCCCATTTTGATGCATCCCTTATCCACTAGAGAGACCAACATGGACACTTCTTAATCTTAATTATGCGATTGGATTGAACTATTATAAGCTTATAAATTACTATAGTTTAAGCTTCAAGATTAAGCTTATACATGCTTCTTTTAGTCCACATGTATCTGAGAGTCAGCATGGACATTTCTTAACGGTTTATCCAATTTCTTTTAGTCCATAAAAACAAAACTATAGACAAAGCTTATACATGTTTCTACGGAAAATAGGAGTAGAAAAATTTGTGGAAAAAAGACATAATAAAGGAGAAAAAATCCATTTGGAACTTGCATCAAAATTTGCTGAAGTACCTTTCTTGAAAAATAAACGAAAGAAAAACAACAAGAAAACTAAATTTCAGCACTTAAAATAAACAAAATACTTCTAGATTCAACGCTAAAAATTCTTCCTCTAAAGCAAAAAGAACACTTAAAATTTTTAAGCTAAATTACCTTTTTAGTCCCTTAACTATTTAATTAGTATCGGTTTGCTCCTTTAACTAAAATTTGATTTATTTTGGTCATTTAACTTCTCTCCATTATATATTTTGGTCCTTTCCGTTAATTTTAATTCAAAAACGTTAGATTTTCTTCATTTTCTTTTAGAATTTTTCTGGGATTCTTGTTGTTGAATGTTAATGGAGATGATATGAAGATGAAAAAGAGGAGAAGAAAATGAAGAAAACCTAACGTTTTTGAATTAAAACTAACGAAAAGGATCAAAATATGTAACAGAAAAAAGTTAAGGGACTAAAATAAATTAAATTTTAGTTAGGGACCAAACCGATACTACCTAAATAGTTAAGGGACATGTATTCACAAGCATATAAAACTCATTATTTTTGTAAAAACGCATTTACTTAAAAAGCCTCATAATTTACTTTGTTAATCGACCAAACAACTTTAGGTCTGACCGGACTGCTTTGGTTCAAGTCAAACTATAAAATCTAACAAAACAATAGTAGTATTTTTTTTATTTTATTTTTTACAAAATAGTAGTTAAAGTTTGGCTAGGACGTTGGGTTGATCAAATCAACATGGACCCGTGTTTATCTCTAAGTACATTTACTTGTTCACACTTCTAGCGATAAATTGTGCCAAACAGTTTGTAGATAGGTCAAGGATTATTTTTTTTGAAGAAAGATAGCTCAAGGATTATATATTATTAATCGGATAGATAATATGAGAATTGGTCCACCATGGACCAACTATTTTAAAATATATAAAAATAAGTGTTTAATTAACTTTGTGGAATTATATTGTTGTCCTTACAACTAGTAATTAAAAACATAAAAACTTAAAAACGCGGCGGGTATTCGAATTCCGTACATCCTATTTCATTTAATATGTGAGAACACCAACCATTATTTTTTAAGATTGAATTGTACACACACGTATAATTTATCTATCTATATACTTATAAAGACAAGATTCATTAACATTGATTGAATGCAAGTCAAAAGAATTACATCAAACCATACACAAAAAAAAAAAACCTGTAATAAAAAAAAAATTAAAAACTAAACCAAGTTGTTTGGGCTCCAGTGGCAAAAAGCTCCCTCCAAATATGTATCTGGGGAATACCGGGTTTGATTCCCAGTAGGAACAAGGCTTGGCCAGTGCACATACTTTTACGCATGAGCCGAATTAATCGCTCACCTTTAATAGGTCGAAAACCGATGCAAAAGCAAGAAGAAAAAAAACTTGAAAACCTTTGTCAATTTTCTCCTTATCTGAACAAGCCTTCCTCATCGGTTTAAAACTCTCATCGCCAATCAAATAAGTTTTAATTCCAATTTTTGGTTCATTGGACTAAGCCACTTGATGCCACCAATTTGTTTAAATAGTTTACAACCTAGCACCTATGCAATGTGTGACCAAAAATCCCTAACGGAGGATCCAAGAGCTTGTTCAATTTTTTAGTTGAAATACAATTAGGACAAATATATCCATAAATACTAATTCGTATAACAAACAACAACAACAACAAAAAACAACAATCAATGTGATTTTTACAAATTTTCTTTGATTGTGTGCTGTGTCGAAGGGGAAGAGTTTTTTAGGGAAAGTAGAATAATCGGAAAGGGTTCTCCCATTATTTTGTTTGTTTGTTGGTTTTTTTGGCATGTATAATTTGAAACATTGAATTGATTAAATTTGATATAAATCATCATAGTGTCAATAGACTGTGTCTCATGCGTATGTATGATAAAATTATCTTTGTTGTCCCTTTATTTAATTTTAGTTATGATTTCGTCCTTTATTTTTTATTTACGTCATTTTCATCTTTTAGATCAATTTGTATATGAATTTTCAAGATTCAAATATATTGTTTTACTTTGATATAAACTCTTTATATTTAAATATATGGTTTTTCACTCATGTTGTCATATGAACTTTAAATTTGATGTTTGAAAATTCATATGCAAATAAACCAAAAAGATAAAAATGATATGTAAAAAATATAAAGGACAAAATTGTTATATGAAATTAAGCTAAAGGACAACGAGTGTAAAATTTATAAAAATTTGTGTCCACAAGGATTATGAAATTGCTACTCAACTACTACAATTGCAATTAGGGTGTGTAACTTGGGGGTTGCACTTGACAATAGTTTGTTCACGGCTAACAAAATAAAAACATATTAAAAAGCAGTTATGTTATGTTCGATTTCCTTCTCTTTCGCTACTCGGTATCTGGTTCCAAACAATTGTTTACTTAATAAAAATAGTTTAGTCCAATGTCTTGGTACTTAACCTGTTTCTTTGGTCACAACTCTCTAGTGTCGTAAGTGAGTCTGTAACCATTAAAGTCAGTGATAGATATCTAAAACTATTACAAATTGAATAATTAATGTTAAGTTAAGCCTTGAAATCTAGGGTTAATAGACATTTGAGACCTATATCTATTCATAACATTCGTAAACGAAAAAAAAATTAAGAGTAAATATTAATTAAATAAAACTAAGTAATTTCACTACATTTAAAGGTAACTCAACATATTACATGCGGTTCAAATAGCTATTGAGGATTTCATCTACATGACGTAACGTATAAAACTTGATACTCATTATAACTAATTATAGACAATAGCATATGTAAAGAAATAGACGGACAAAGGATCACCGTTTGATGAATCCTCGCCTCCGAGATGTTTTCGGTCGCTCCTAGCCTTCCAAATAGTGATTTCGACGTGCTCTAATCGTTAAAGAGATGTTTTTCTAGTGAAGCAGAGCTTCTCCAACTAGGCACGTGTTTCCTCTATTTCAAGATAAGTTTGTGCATGATACACATAACCTTATGCCCATCGTGCATGAGGCAAAGATCAAACATCTTCAATTTCTTTTTAGTATGTGCGACATGTAGCTCAATGCACGAATAATGTATTAGCTATTAGTTGAACACTTATGAATTCTCCTCAATTGTGTGACGCCCAGTTCATAACACACCTCACACATGTACCAATAACTTATCCTTATGCTTTTCTTCATTTTTTGTCTGATTTCCTCTCCCTGAAACGTCAATGGTGACTATACCCCAAGATATTACTTGATTCATTATGAAAGTAATGTATAGCACGACCATAAATTGTCTAGTTTAGATGATTTGAAATGGTTCAATGTCTTATACGCACAATTACTCTTATGTGCTCATCCATTAATTTAATTACAAAACTCAACTAAAACATACTGAGAACTTGCTAAAATGACTTAAAATTAATGCTAAAAATAATATATGACTTAAAATATTTTATACAAAATTTGGACGAAATATTTTTGACTTTAATTGTTTTTTTCTGTCTTTTTCTTATATTTGACTTCGGAGAGACTAAATGATCAAGAGCCCAATCTTACGGAGCACACCTCAGTCACTGTACAAACGGAATCGTATAAAGCACACCAACGCGGTTAACCCTCTTCTTCAAAATCGAAAATCGATAGTGAAGCTCCTTTCCCTCTCAAACCAAAATGGCGACGACGACGACGACGGCGACAAGTAAAATGAAGGTGGAGGAACTTCGAATGGAACTCAATCAACGCGGCCTCACCACCACCGGAACCAAACCTACTCTCGTTCGTATCGTCTTCTCCCTTATTTTCTTTTCTATTACATTTCAATTTTCATATACTAAACCTTCACCTTTCAGGTTCGTAGGCTTCAAGAAGCGCTTCACAAAGAAAATCAGGATTCGAAACCCGACGCTGATGCTCCTTCCTCTCTTGGAAAGAGACCGAGGGACTCTGCAACTCGCACTCGCCGCGGAGTTTCTAAGAAACAATCACTCGAAACGACGCATCATGTTGAACAAGGTATGATGAATGATCTTAATTTCTAATTTTGTTTATTGCACTTCAAATAAACGATATTGATTCAAATAGACGGATATATATTTTTTCGTAGGCAGGCAAATGTTAAAAAGTTAGTGATTAGGTTAGTCGCTAGAGTTTGAATCCTCGTTGATTCGTCAATTGGTTGACAATTGATATTGTCCTATAGCTTCAATTTTCATGCATTGTCAGAGCGCCCATCACGACCAATCATGTGTGTAACTTCATAGGTGGTTGAGGTGAAATAATATCGTTTCTAAAGATCTGGTGGTTATGATTAACTAATACTGTTCAACATCTTTACACTGTCGGTGCATATGAATTAAATCCTTGTATTATAAGGTTATCCTTCAAGAGACAAAATCAGTCTATGCTTTCATCATAGTATTATAATGACGTCTATGTTGATAAAGAAATAATTAATGTAGTTAGAAATTTGATGAGGTCACATAAAAAAGACAAGGAAAAACTTAAGAAAGTCCTATATATTGGGACAAATATAATATTATATATTGACATTACAAAATAGATGCTCGAACTTGTGTGCCTCCATTTTGATTTTGGAGCATAGACATTTTGTATTGTGTCTTCCCATTTTTCTCATTTGAATGAGTTGTTTGTGATGGCTGCAGAGGAGGAGGTGATAGAAGAAGAAAAGATAGTGACTGCAACCAAAAAGGGTGCGGCTGTTCTCGATCAATGGCTTCCAGATCACATAAAAGTGCAGTATCATGTTCTTGAAATGGCAAGTCTAATAAACAATAGCAATATCATCCTCGTCAAGTAGTTGTTTATGTTCTTGTTTTTGTCAGTGATATACTGCTCAATTGATAGCTTTTGTCCGGGGAGTGGCTACTCAATGGGTCTCGGACTTGTGTGGTAACATTTCTTTTTACTTCGTAGGGTGGTGAAATCTATGATGCTGTGTTGAACCAGACAAATGTTGGGGACAACAATAATAAGTTCTATGCCATTCAAGTTCTTGGTCAGCTCTCTTTTCCTTCTTTGTATTAATGATGTTATGATAAGATTTTTGAGGACCTTGGTTTATTGTTGCGGTTAACTATAGGAATAATGAATCTTTTCAGCTGCAAAATTTTGAATTATCGGAACTCTGGCTTAGTGCTCCTTTGAACATTTATTACACTATTAATCCTTTTCTTTATTTTTTGGAATATCAAATGATGGTTGGCAGATATGTTAGTTTATTAGTCATTCCCAAACATGTTACAACAATCTGTCACTTGTAGAAAAGAATGCTTAATCAGCCTCTTGTTACTCCAGTAGTTTTGTTATTCGAATTCAACTACTTTTTCTTACTTCCTAGGTTAAAATTTCTTGCAGAATCTGATGATGGTGGTAAGTTCCTTGTTTACAATAGATGGGGAAGGGTAGGCATAAAGGGCCAAGACACGATACACGGCCCTTACTCTTCACGTGAAAGTGCAATCCAGGAGTTTGAACAAAAGTTCTTAGCCAAGACCAAGAATGCTTGGTCTGATAGGAACAATTTTGTTTCCCATCCAAAGTGTTATGTATGGCTGGAAATGGACTACAGTGGCAAGGAAAAAGAATCTTCGGTGAGTTGTGCTAACTCTGTTCCCCTTGCAATTTTCCCTCTCGTTATGTATCAAGGTGTGCTCTTTTGCAATCAACTCTAGTCATTGTCCCTTGATCCATGAACTAGTTCACTGTTTCTTTTATCAAAAGGCACCTGTTCTTGTATTTATAGCGTAAACTTCTCTCATTTAATGTTATCTTCATTCGTGGCTCTTTGTGGAAGAGAAGCAAAAGGAATGAACTATTTCAATCGATCACTCTAATCGCTTGGCAACTGCTTTTAGGTTAAAGAAAGTCCAGGTCATGCTTTGAGAAAGCAGCCTATGGAATCAAAACTTGAGCCACGTATTGCAAAATTTATATCCCTTGTTTGCAATTTGAGCATGATGAATCAGCAAATGATGGAAATAGGTTAGTTTTCACTTCTTTTCTTTATCTAGGATGAATCCCATATTTTACTCCTCTGTGCGTTATTTGGTTTGCAAAAGAAATAGAAAAGGAAGAAACAAGAGTGAAAGAAATAAGAGAGAAAAAGAAATGATGAGAAGCTAAATGGATAAAAATGTGTTGTTTGGATGAATATAAATGAGAATGTAAGACATAAAGTGGTAATTTTCTCTCTTCTTATTTGGATGAATGGAAGAGAGTAAGCAGTAAAGTAAAGAGAATATATCAATTCAACACTCTTGTAGTTTTATTTTTTTGTCTAACCTCATAAACTATTATAACTGGTGATCTTTCTTTCAGGGTACAATGCAAACAAGTTGCCCCTTGGAAAACTTAGCAAATCAACAATTTTGAAGGTAAGCCAATGGGCATGTCAATTTTTTCTCTTTTGGCACATTATAAAATCTATCTTGTGCTTCTATCATGTTGTTGATGAAATCAGCATTCTTCACTAGCATCAAAATTTTAAATAAATTATAGTTTGGGTATATTCTATTGCGCGCCACCTTTATAGGTGGTGTACAGTACACGGCCAATATGCAATTATAATATTATTTTAAAATCACTCAACTTATTAAATTTTCGCAAAATACATAGTTTTCCTTTTCCAGAAGATTCTTACACCTCTACACCCTCTTTTCCTCAACCCCTTTGCCTCCGTCCACCTCTTTAACTCACACTTTCTCTTGCCCTGCTCCTCCTCTTTTATGTCTTTTTCCCTGTATCTACTAGCTTTTCTTAAATGTCATTTATTAAGTGAACTTCAACTGAACAATCATTGGGCTGTAAATGTATCAGTAGCCCAAAAATTTGGTAATCCGAGAAGAACTGGTGGTTTTCGGAAGAGAAAGGAAAGTGGGGTGTTTGGTTACTTGGACTGGTGTTGCCATTAGCCATTAGGTGGGAGGAAGAACACACTGGCAGCACGAAATAAAGAAGCATAGCCTTTTGGGTATAGCAAGCTTGACGGAGAATCAGACGAGTCTGATTGGAAGTCCAATGGGTTGTTGTTGATGCCTCACAGAGGCACAGTGAAACAATGGTGTACCATGCACCACCTATAAAATTGGTACATGGTAGAAGCCACCTAGAATATGTGAATTATTTCTACTTTTGAATGTGTGTAATTCAAGAACAAGAGTTCAAGAATATATCGGTGTTCTCGTTGGTGAGAATAACACAATTAACACATTTTTTCCTTGAGCTTAAATTAACATATTGTTATTCAGAAGCCTTTTGGTTTCAGTCCACTCTTCTCTTCTGTACAAAAAATAACAACAATGATACAGTTAACCTGAATTTCTTATGTCTAGATCACGGTGCAAAAGTTCCCATGTGTGGTGCCTTTGTTTTCAGCTCTTTGGGCACTGTGACAACTTTTCAACTGGCTTGTTTTGCTTATCTTGTCCACTGAATAATCATTTTTGTTTCTCTAATTATTTAGGGTTACAATGTTCTCAAAAGACTTGCTGATGTGATTGATAAATCTGATAAGAAAGCTCTAGAGCAATTAAGCGGGTAAGAAATTTTAACTGTCTTTTCATTTCCCTCCATGTATTGTTCTCTATCTTTTCCGTGGAAGTACTTGCCTTTATTTTTTGTTTGCTTCAAAGAGCCATGCGCTTGCTTTACCTATATTAGAATTCATTCACAGCAAGTGTCATTTGTACTTTAGAAATTTTGCTTTAAAGAAATTGGATTACCATATTTAATAATCAATTATGGGCCTGTTGCAGAGAGTTCTACACCGTAATTCCTCATGACTTTGGATTTAAAAAAATGCGTAAGCTCTCTCTCTCTCTCTCTCTCTCTGTTTAATTAATCTCGTGCACATGTTGGTATTTATTTAATTTAATAATATCTCTAATTGTAACTTTAATATCTAATTGTGGTTATTATGCATTCTTTTTGAGAAGTGTACTGATTGACATGGAAATATAAATAATGGCAGGCGAGTTTGTAATTGACACCCCTCAGAAGTTAAAACGCAAATTGGAAATGGTAATCCTTTTCTTTCCATTTATATACTAACATGTATTGACCAGGTTATTCTTGTTACTCATAGAGTATAATTATTATTTTCTTATTCTGGTTGGCATATGGTTTTCTTATGAGGAGTTTTATATTATACACTTTCATTTGTGACTCTATGCTACAGTTTTAGGCTTGGCAGCTTCCTCTTTTCCCCCATATAGGCCAATTTCCTCAACAAATTTGTAAATTTTCCTAGTTTTCCTAGAAATAGAACATAGTCGTTCCCTGTGCTTGTTTAACCATTGACATTATTTTAACTCTTACTCTATTAAAGGTTGAAGCTCTTGCTGAAATTGAGGTTGCCACGAAGCTATTGAAAGATGATGCAGAAATGGAGGTACCCCTTGTTTGAATTTCTTTTATATAGTTGATCTCAATATCTCTAAACTTTTTCCAGTCTTGTTTTCTAATTTTATTGGGTTACTCCTGCTAGTTATTATAGATTATAGATACTATAATCTCTTCAAACTCTAAGGATAGCTATGTCACACGCTTAATGAGTATGACTAATATACACCACAACACCGGTTTGAGGGGGGTGTTAGTTATTTTAGATGATTTCCTTTTGTCTTACAGTATAGAGGTTATCTTTTATTTGGGATTTGAACTGCAGTCAGATTTAAATTTAAGACTCTTAGGCTTTGTTTGGGAGTTTGGAGGGGAGGGGAGGGGAGGGTAGGGTTTTAGAAAAGAGGAAGGAGCAAGTGGAAGAAATATAAGACATTGGAAGGAGAAGGCTTTGGGCGTTAATTTTTAATTCATAATATAAAATCTCCCTCATTTGGGGGAATTAAAAAATTGTATTTAGGGAGGGTTTTGGAGAGTTTATATAAATTTTTCAAATTTAATATGTGTTGTTATATTATTTTTAAAATTAAAAATATAGTAATCATATGGATTAATTTATCATTCTCTAAAAAACTACTCTGTAAAAAAAATTGAAAGATCTAACCAGTTTCCCTCATATT
>Ga0099826_10001345_pt1 | contig 14584 bp, 6 predicted proteins | sample Mtrugardesep15_FD_76830 | JGI IMG/M metagenome (GOLD analysis project Ga0099826, IMG submission 76830) | Root nodule microbial communities of legume samples collected from California, USA - M. trunc garden sep15 | ecosystem: Host-associated > Plants > Roots > Nodule | place: USA: California... | reverse complement strand
AAAAAAAAAAAAAAAACGTTGACTGCCTTCAACTTACCTTGTGAGATGTAAGCATCCTTTAATTTACCACACTCGTTACAGGTGTATTTTAGGGTAAGGGATCAATTAAATCTCTCATCGATAGACAACCATAAACAATTATTGAGAGTCATTAGATTAATCAATATCACACAACTTATTATACACTCTCTATATGATATCACATCTCACTTATTTTCCTCTATCCTCCCACCACCACTCTTTGTTGAAATCTTAAAATCGTGACAAAACAACGTTTGCAAAAATCAAACTGCAAGCCTCAATCCTTGATAAAAAAAACTGTAAACCTAAATATTCAAACACGGGTATAATGTCATTTTAACATTAAACACACCCCAAAAATTCAAGTGGCTTCTTTACTGAGCAAGTGTTTAGTGCGATTGTTTTTTGTTCATTTATAGGGCTACTGTAGATGTTAACATGACAAATATTTTTAATGATTATTTTGTTGAAACACGGTCTGTAGTGGTTGGAATCCAAACCAGACAGTTGCATTCCTTGAATGAAAGATATTAAAATCGTTAAAGATAGACCGTAAATTGAAGAGTGGTGGCGGAAGGATAGAGGAAAATAAGTGAGGTGTGATATCGTACAAAGATTGTATAATAAGGTGTGCGATCTTGATTAATCTAATGACTCTCAGTAATTGTTCATGGTGGTCCACCGATGAGGGACTTGATTGAACCCTCACCCTAGAATCCACCCTCGCTACAAGCTGTTTCAATTTCTACACCAGGCAACTCATTGAGCAAAACACCATTTATTTATTTATTTTTACATTTGTGTTCGATGGTTCGTCAGTTTACCAAAGATAGGCAAGTGTGGGAGCCATGACACATGATATAGTGTGATGATCATTTTACCAATAGAAAAAATGAAAGTTGTCGATCTTTTCATGCCATTGCTCTGTTAACGTCGTACACAGACGTGGATTAACCTGAGTAAATGAGGTTGATGCGGTTGAAGACCGAAAACCTCAACCACAATCCAAAACCATGCCAGATGATGTGACAATTTCTCCATGTCGACCGTCTTCTTCCCATTGCTTACACACAAATACAAATCATCATAATAACTGAATCTTAAAAAGAACAAATCAATCTTAAATAAAATGGTGCAAAGAACATTTATCAATAAAATATATCGTCATAACAATCAAAATTCACGTACTTATTTTTCCCAACTCAATCTTGGTTGCAAAGCGACGACTGAAATTAGGTTGTAACGCCAATCAGAAGGCCCACCACCATATGCCATCTAAGTGTTCACATGTTGTTGTGGTGGCGGAGGTGATAGGTACCACGATGGTGGTGTTGGCGCCAATGCAACTCATAAAGCTGCTCATCCTCATAATGCTGCTCGTACTCACACTGCTATGCAGTATGTGATACCTTTGCAACCTATGAAGGCTCTGTAGCCTGTGAAATGGTGGCATTAGTGTTGCGTGTAATCCACCTACGACAGTCCCATTTAGGTGGAGGATTAGTTGCAGCACGCTATATGTGTACAAAGTTGTGTTGGGACGAGGTGTTGAGTCTTAACATACTAATGTCGTTAGCCATATCTACAACAACCATCAGAAAATATCAATTAAACATTCTTTGATGCATTTCATCAAACATCTAGAGAACAAAATAAACATGTAATTTTCAATTATTAAATTACCACGTTGCATTAATACTTAATCTAAACTTCATTCATAATAATAAAACAAGACAACTTTCTAATCAATGAATAAATATACAAATAACCAAGGATATTTCAAATTCACAATCCTATCTACCAATTTCAAAATACCTAACATACAAGATGTGAATGAATGTGTAGGCTTAGCGATTTTGAACACGTACTTGATGTTTGAGTTTGATTTTTTGCATGACTTTGACGCGTTTTGGTAAAAATATATATAGAGGATTTGCAAAGTTTCATAGCATTCCGAATAAGCCTTGATTTATTTTGATTTTTCGACCGAAACGCGTAAAATCACAATTAATGCACTGTCAAGAACCGAACTTAAGTGCAGCTGAGAGCCAGCGGTAGTTAACTGCAGCCGGAGAGACTGAACGGTAGTTAAATACCAATAGGGGCAAAAACTTATTTTCCATGTTTTTTTAGGAAGTATTGGTGGTCAGAAAAGCAATTTTCCAAAAAATAAAAGCAATTTCTTTGGCGCGTTTTTGTAGAATTTTCAAACAAATTTACCGCCATTTATTTAGGTTAGGTTTTAGATTAGAACTATTTCACGATCCATTTCAATTCGATAAGTCTAAAGCTTTTGTTTCCAAACCCAAAAAGTTTCGTTCAGATCTCAGAATCAAACATGGACAGCGACGACGATTTCGAAGCCTTACCTTCTTCTCCCGTCATCGGACGAAAGCTTAAGCGTTTGAAGAAGGCATCTAGGGTTTCAGAAAATCCTCTACCTTCTTCGTCCCCAATCAAATTCTCCGAATCCGAACAAAATTCTGGCTTGGAGCAGTCAATTGAAGGATCTGTCCCTGAAATTCAAAGTTTGGGTGGTGAAAATGTTACTGACACAGTTGAGGAAAACGATTTGGGTGCGAAGAGGGTTTTGGAGTTTGAATCTATGGATGATGAACTTGACGCTAGGGTTCCAGAGAAGACGATAGAAGAATCTGGGGATAAGAATACAGTCGAATTAGAAATTAAGCAACCTAGTGTTGAAGAAGTTTCAGAGAAGAAAGAGAATAAGAATAAGAAGAAGTCAAAGAAGAAGAGCAGTGACGATGATAATGGCAGCGAGAAGAAGCTTAAAGAATCTATCTCCAATAAAAGAAAAGCCGAAAAGGTTTGTATGCATTTTCCAGTGAATTATTTTTATACAACTTGTCATTGATTTTATTAATTTGTAGATTCATTGATTTAACAGGAAAGAAGGGAAAATCTCAAACAGCTTCGAGCTGAGTCTCAGAGACTTCTTCGCGGTATGGATATTTTTTGGATCTTATATTTTCTATTGTTTTGTTTTTGAGTTTCCAATAACTCACATAGTTTACTGTGTTTTGGTTAGAAACAAGAGATGCTGCATTTAAACCTGTTCCTCTGGTTCAGAAGCCGATTTCGTCTATACTGGATAAAATTCGAAAAAGGAAATTAGAATTTTTAAAGAAGTAAGTGGATTTACATCAATATTTTGTTTCAACATTCACTTAATTGGGATATTTTTACTTGAGATAAACACTAACGGATACTTGGGTTGGGTTTCAGATCTAATGTTTCTTTTCATGACAATGATGGCTTCCATGTGGATATTGATTCTGAGCCTCACCATCCTAGTGAAGAGATACCTAATAAGATTGAAAATGCTGAATCCAAAGAAACAGCAGATACACGCCCTGCAGAGAATGATTTAAGCACACTGCATATTGATGGTTCCAATGATGTTGCAGATCATTCGAGCCATGAAAGCATTCCTTCTCCTATGGTTAGTCAAAATTCCAGCTAGTTATACAATACAATTTGGCATTTCTTCATCTCAAAATAGTAGATTATGTTATTCTAATGCATTGATTTTGGATATCTGACTGGGGACTGAACTGATATTTGTATAATTGTATCTGGTCTCACCATATTTTGATGGTATTAAGAAATGTGATAAAAAATAAACTATAGATTGAGAAATTTGAAATCCATAAGTTACAAAGTATAGAAGATATCAAATATAATTGATTTATTTTTGCCCTTGAAATCTTTGTGTTAGTTTATTACATGGGAGATGATGGTTTTCATCATGTTAATATTGCTATCTAAATCATTGCTCACGCTGAGTTTCAGGATGTGGTTTCAGAAACTATACATGCATTTCGAGCTCCCGTTGATGATACCCAGGTATTCTGTCACCCATTTATTCAGATGCTTTCTTAAAAATCTAGATTTTGTTCACCAAGTGCTTATTTGTCTTTGATTTCTAGGATCTCTTTTCTGATTCTGAAATAAATGATATTAAAGAAGAGGCCCTGAATGGGAAGTTGAATAAGCCTTCCGAAGAAGTGTTTGCCCCATCTATGCTTTCGATGAACTTGAAACTTGATTCTGCTCCTGTTGATGATGATATGTAAGTTTTTAGATGTTTTTTCCTTTGTTATCTTCAGATTTAGTCACTCACTTGCTGTCCATCACATAAAGTTTCCTTGTCTATTTATCGTCACCACTTGTTTCATCATTGCTGATTCTGCTATAAAGCTATAATTCTTAGTTTGAGATGAGCTTAGCTATATATATGGTTGTTAATTTGGATTTTTATGTTGGAAAACTCTGGTGCTGTAACGATGAGAAAGTAAATGATGGACAAATAATGATGACCTGTTTATCTTTTTCCTTTAACAAACCGTGGCCTTTTAATTCTTCCATAGTGGAGGACTCTTCAATTTGCTTTCCATTGTTCTGGAAGTTTAAAATGACAACCAATCCTTTTCTCCAGGTCTTCTGATGACGAGGACAATGACAAGGAGAACACAGTGCCACATTTACATGGATCGGATGACTTGTCTTTACCTGCAAGCGGTGACCCTGTCAAGGCTTTTGTTGATGAAGAAGCCGAAGAGGAAGATGACAGTGACAATGACCTACAACGCTTCCAAGATAATGAAGAAGGTGATGATGATGATGATATCGAGGAGCTTAATGATATGATAGCAACTGGATATGAAGAAGCGCCAATTGATAGAGAAAAGCGTGACCAACTCCATCAGCAATGGCTTGAGCAGCAGGATACAACTGGGATGGATAATCTACTCCAGAAACTTAATTGCGGTTCAAGATTGAAAGAATCTGACGATGAAGTTGAAGAGGAAGACGAGGAAAGCAAAGAAAGTGAAAATGAATCTGATGATGAAGTTGAAGACTTCACTGCTCCATCTGATGCTGTGAAGATCAATCTGAAGAAGGTGAAGCAGATGATCCCGCAGATGTTTACGGATAAAGATGATGCATATGTATCGTCTGATGAGGAAACTGAGGAGAGGCTAGCCAAACAGTCCCTCTCTTATAGAGTTGTGAGTTCTTGCTTCTCAGCTACTATAGTAAATGTATTGCTGTCACTTTGATTTTGGCAGAAGTTTCTTGCATTTCCATCTTTGCATGCACTAAGGTACTCATGTGATGAAATGATGATTATTTTTGTTTTCATATCAAAATTGTAATGTGTAACAGGAGAAGAACGCTCAATTTGTTTCACCTGCTGAAGATGAAAGCAGCAGGGGAGTTTTCAATCTCATAAAGAAATTAAATGTTGTTCCTGATACCAAGATAAAAGGAAGAACTCCATGTAAGATCTATTAATTTTAGTATTTCACGAAATTGACAAAACCTATTCAATGTACGCCAATCAGGCTTCAACGAGATTATGATAATGCTAACGGTTTGTTCCATTATTGTATGCTGCAGCCATATTTGATATGCCACACATTGGCCAAAACATAACTAAATCATCAAAGGTAAGATACTTTGAACTGCTAGAACATAGCTATTTTACCTGATGAAGTGCTCCTTTATCCCAGCAAATTTGTTAAATAAAATTGTAGGGGCCCTATATGTGTAGATGTTTTTCTGACAACTTCAGTTTACTTGAACCACAAGACTGTTTTTACCAGCAATACAGAACTGTATTTGAGGTGATTATTTCTGAGTTATCTTGTTTTAAATATTTCAGTCATCTTTTATCGGTCGAGCTTCAAATCAATTTATGCCTTCTCAAAAGCATGGATCAAGCAAGGTCCGATCATCATATATATTTGGGCGAGATGACAGCAACAGCAGACCTTCAGTGTTGATGTCAGAGGATTCTTCAGATACGGTAATGACTATCAAAAATTTGAAAAACTAGCATGGCATTAACAAATGTAATGCTATACAATTTTTCTATGAATTATGCTAGCAAAACACTCTGATGCACTTTTTCAACACACTCTTTCATCATTTGAAATTCATATGGATCCAACTAAATTTATGTTTAGCATACATGATTTAGTGGAATCTGTGGATAATACTACTAGAACTGTGATGGTAACAAACATGCTTATTCAAATCGACCTCTCCTTTTGTAAATGCTATTTAAGTATGCAATATTGTTTGCGTCATTTATATTCTACTGTCATACTAACTGCTGGTTTCTCTGTTTGGTTGTAACTCAGATTATAAGGGAGAGTCAAGCCTCCAAAGTTGTTTCTGCCAAATTCCAAAGAAATACACAGACCAAATATGCCACTTCAACTTCTAAATCTCAAGAGTCAAATATATCACTGATGGAGGTATTAAGCAGGTCCTCAAATCATACAAAGTGTTGTGTCAAGAATGCCGGAGTTCAGCAAAATGAATCTATATTTGAAGCATTTAAGTTAACGAAGAAGTCAATTAAGACGGGGAAAGAGTTTGATGTATGATGTGAAATGATGGTATTCATATGTTCAAAACAAAGATTTCTGTTTATAAAAGAGATCAGCATTTGCAATGCGTTTGGGTTTTGTTGGCCAGTTCCCTCTGTGGATACCAGAGTAATGCAGCAACAATAATGATCACAAAATTTTCAATACAAATAGAGTGGATTATTATTATGGAAAATTACAAACCCATCTTTCATCTTAATTTTTTTGTCAAGTAGTCTTCATATTTTATGACAAACTAATCCTCTATGCTTGTACCAAAAAAACTAATCCTCCTATGTTCAAAAATATTTAGTGTTTGATTGAAATTCATTTTTCATCCACTTCTGATGTAGATTTACATACATGACTGCGATCAACTACAAATTATATTAAGTCAATTTGCAACACTATTAGCTTTAAATCATCAATAAAGAGGTCATGATCTTCATAGAATCGTTACATTATTTTATTTAGTTATAATCTAAAGACCTAAGATGACATGTGAGTTACTCTAATTGTATAATTTCAATCATTAGTTAATGAATTTTTGTAACAGTCAATTATAAAAATAAAACCTTAAAAATATAAAGGGTCGCACTTATTCAGTCTTTTAAAGTAAGTATTACTTGGCATTGTATTGTTCGTGTATGATGTAAAAAAATGGTGCCAATTGACAAAGTTGAATATCATGCACGCCTAACCAGAGAGTCATACAATGTTTCTAAAATTTACCTACAATATTAATAATCTATGTCACGTGTTATGAATGCTGTCCACAGTAACATGCATGCAAAATTCGATTCCAACACTTGGCTGAAAGTTGGAATGAAGGTAATCCGATCGAGAGTCCGAAACCAACGATAAAAAAACACATACTCTGTACCCAAAAAAAAAGAAAAAACACGTATACTACTAGTATAAAGGAAAGGATGCGATGGATGTTTATGGATATGCTTTAGTACACATCCACTAAGTCAAAAAGACAAAAATAAAACATTTTGAAGTAAATACAAGTCGCTTACGTCAACACTATAATTTAGTTCTAAGTATTTGTTGTAGAAGTTCTAAATAATCCATTTAATTAATATTCAATCCATTCTTAAATACACTTACTAGTTTTACAACAAGTATTATTCACATAACTTATTTTAATCATATTTTTAACTAATATATAATACAAATGTTATTATGTAAGAAGTTTCATTTGTCTAATATTTTTAAAATATCAAATTTATATAATATTTTATCATAAATATATAAAAATATTAATGGTCAAATTTATATTAATATGTGTGTGGTGATTGATAAGCGAAATACATTTCAAAACAAAGGAAGTAATTAATAATTACTCTCTTCGGTCCTTATTATAAGAAACAATTGATTTTTTTTGTTCATTGTGATGTATCTAGTATATATTTACAATAAGATACATTAATTATTTTCTGAACTTAAAAAGACAATTTTTTCTTATAATAAGGACCAGAAGGAGTATAACTTAAAAGAACACAACTTATTATTATTTTTTTTCTTCCAATTATAACTTTAATTAATACTACTTTCATCACTTTACATTTATGATAATAGAGAATGCACAAATACTTAACAAAAACACTTAAAACCATCTTTCTTTTTCTTTTGATTACACATTTTTCTTAATGTATGTGAAATGAACAAATGATCCACTTCATTTACGACGAAAAGAATAATAAAGAAGGAAATTGTTCTTCTCCATTTCAAAATTGTTTATTCCATTAATTATGTCCAACATGAGTCTTTTGTAATGTGACTTAATTTACACTAAACATTTTTGAGCGTGAATAAACTAAGGTATGTGAAAGAGAAAAAAAAAATGCAAATTGGCCAAATTGATAAAGGGGAAAGACAGCTTGAGCCTTAAAGCATTGACCTGTTGCTATATAAGGATTGTAACTTCACTTCGCTCTTCTTCCTTCCTTCACCTTCCTTCTTACTATATTAGAATTTCCAACATACTCCGAAACTAAAACGCGATCACCTGTAACTTCTCCGTCTCCGATATGGACAACTCCGGTTAGTTCACTCTCGCATCCATCGTGCCATTTTCTTCAATTATTCTCTTCCGTTTTCGCAATTTAAGGTCTCTTATTACGTTTACAAATTCAATCTAACAAAGAAATGTTAGCTGGTTTCACCTCTTTTGAATTTTCGTTTCTCTAACTTCAATTTGGTCGTAATCATACTGATTCCGTGTTTTTTGCTTTCATTTCTTATTATTTTTATGGCCTTAGAGGCCGTAACGATCTATTGCGGTTATTGAATGAATTTTGATGTTGTATACAATGATGTTTGTGAACTGTAAGGATTTATGCATGAAAATCCATGTGATCCCCGATAAATTTTAGTGTTTAGTTAGTTATATTTAAACCGCTGTGTCATGAAAGAAGCTTAAAACTTACTTTATGTGATTGAAGGTTTAATGTCTTTGATATTTGAGCTTATCTACTGTCATAAGTACCAAGCACTCGTTAGACTATTTCGAAGAATTTATGAAAACAGGTTATGACTTGTTTATAAGCTGGTTTAAGCTTATCTCCATAAGCTCTCCAAGATATCTTATGAAAGTAGCTTATAGCTTACAAGTAAAGAGATAAATTGATCTCTCGTCATAGAAATAGCTTAAACACAAGTGCTGATAAGTGGTTATGCTATAAGCTGCAAATTAAATTGTTTATCCAACATAGCCTTGGTCATGTCAATTGACTAATTGTTGTGCTCCTTCTAGTTAAATGAGGTAATTCTAGAAGTGAAGTATACAAGTAAGTCATATTTAAAATTGTAGTATTTAAGTTTGTAGTATCTTTTTGATTTTGTTTTGAAGAATTTTGATTTATTGGAATATAGGAGACAATTATTATTTTTTTGGGAAAATGTTGTATAATAAATTGATCTTGAAATGACTCTTTACTAAGGTGTTCTTAAATTATCTGCTTCATCCAGGAAATCTACCACAAGAAGTGGTTGTGCCACCAGTTGAAGGTGTTGCTGGTGGCGGTACATCATACGGGTGGAATGATGGTGGAACACATGATTTGATTCACCTCAAAGGACCAATTGACCCTACAGAAATCCCAACTAGGGATTTAGTGCATGTATGGTGCATGCCAAGCACAGCGAACATTGGAGCTCAAGAAATGCCTAGACATTTGGAGCCTGTTAGTATTTTTATCTTATATTATATTTTTCTACTAATTTAAAGATGCTCTTGTTATTTAATATTTATACCACATAATATATAACATAATTTCATGTTTTTTGTAAGCATGGTGTTAGAAATGTTTGTTATTTATGAATACGGACTGCATGGGTGTTGGTTGAAATATTATTTCTTTACAATTTACCTTTTGTGATAATTACTTGTTAATTGATTTTGACCATATTCACACAATTACACGTGAGCCCAATTACTTGGTTATAAATTTTTTATATTGAACGTCAATCAAAATTAAACTATTTTTTGGTGACAATTTTTTTAATTGTGGTTACAAAATTAAACCAGGATACTATATTATTATGCATTGTGAAAGTAAAGTATGTAGTTTTTTCGCTTGACACCTGAGTTTTTGCTTTATCTTGTAGATAAATTTGCTGGCGGCTAGAAATGAGAGGGAGAGTATGCAATTAGCTATTCGACCAAAGGTTTCATGGGGTAATTCTAGTGTTGCTGGGACTGTGCAGGTTCAGTGCAGCGACCTATCCTCTTCTTCAGGAGACAGGTTAACGTTTTCTTTATAGTACAAAACAAATGTATGATTTATCTTAGTTTATGCCGAGTTGCTGACCTCTTGTTGGCAGGCTGATTGTTGGGAAGTCTCTACTGCTGCGGCGGGTGGTGCCCATTTTAGGTGTACCTGATGCGCTTGTTCCTCTTGATCTTCCAGTTGGTCAAATAAACCTAAATCCAGGGTACACGCCTGATTGTTTGATTAGTATTTATATTAGTTTTTCCTTTTTGTGCCGTCTGCACAAGATGCTTGATGATTATTATATTTCACTTCATTGATATTATTCAGGGAGACTACTGCTCTTTGGGTTTCTGTTGATGTTCCAAGTGATCAACCTCCTGGACAATATGAAGGAGAAATTCTCATTACTGCTACAAAAACAGATGCAGAGTGAGCCTTTTTCTTTTAACAACTTTTTTGTTTCCGATTTTGTGTTACAAATTTTAGTTCATAACCTTTCTTTGTCAACTTCAACCACTATACAGATCTTCTGTTCAAAGTTCAAGCAAGGTTGAGAAACGTCAATTGTATAAGGAGCTTAAGGAGTGCCTTGACATTGTTGATCCAATCGATGGAAAACCATTAGATGAAGTGGTAGGGTTTTATTTTCAGTATTGTGTGTCATTCTGGTACTATTTTTAATTTTGGGTTTATTATGGTTTTTTCATCCAAGCATCTAATTTTTAGGTTGAAAGGGTGAAATCTACAACCATATCCTTAAGAAGAATTCTTTTGTCGCCATCATTTTCTGAATTCTCTTCAGAAAATGGGTCAGCAGATGTAATGGAAGAGGATGCCATTTCAAATCTCTCTCTACGATTGAAGTTAAATCTCACTGTCTGGGAATTTGTACTCCCCGAAACTCCTTCCCTTCCTGCTGTATTTGGTGTATCCTTGACGCATATAAAATGTCAGACAAACAAACGCATTTTACTTTATTTTGTTTTATTTATTTTTCATAACTCTTGAAAAAAATATCACTGGTAGTTATACTATCTCAGTTTGGTTATTAGATGCTAATTATATCTCTGCTTACTAGTTAATATACAAGTGACATTGAATGTGCATTTATTCTTAAATGGTGCATGATACCATACATTACAACCATTATATCGGTAATAAAATTTTCATCTTGATGAATTCTTTTACCAATCTAATGACGGTAACATATGGTGTGACAGGCAAATTTTAATTGGTGCATCTCGAATGCAGTCAGTTTGCAATACAAACTCTGGGAATGACCGATATGAGACTGTCACTTGTTTACTTATCAATGCTTATTTTGCATTTCTCATTCATCGTGCACTTTTGGTCTATATCTTTGTGAAATATGGTTTATTTGTTTGCCCGTTTCGTTGTTTCCTTTATTCTTCACTAGATATCCGATACTGTGATTGAGGATCGCTTTGGAGTTAAACATGGGACAGCCGAGTGGTATGAGGCATTGGATCAACATTTCAAATGGCTTCTTCAATATAGAATCAGCCCCTATTTTTGCAAATGGGCTGATGGTATGCGTGTATTGACATACACATGTCCATGGCCAGGTATATTTTTGAGGCAATAGGTTTGACAGAGTTGCTACCTCAAGAAATAATAGCATCGCTGAATATTTCCCTCTTGTCATTGTAGCGGATCACCCAAAATCAGATGAATATTTTTCAGACCCACGGTTGGCAGCATATGCTGTACCATATAAACAAGTAGTCTCCGGGTATACAGTCAGTTGTCCCCGTTCGCTTCTGTCAGGTATATTTGGAATGAGAACTGATGAAATTCAACCCACCTGTTGATGTGCCACAGTAATGATGCGGCGAAGGATTACTTGCAGAAACAAGTTGAGATATTGAGAACCAAGAACCACTGGAGAAAAGCTTACTTTTACTTGTGGGATGAGGTACAAACATGCGGGCTAGAATTACTAATAAGTCTACCCTAGGATGATGTCATAGTTAAGTCATCCACCTTTATCCTAACTTTGGATTGAATATTGCTGCTAAAAAAACAATCAGCCAAGCGACTTTTCTAATAATCATTGATTAATTGCATGACAAATCATGTCAGAATTGTGTCTATCTCTCTCTTCCCAAACACTAAATAAGCGGGCCTTATCAATATTTATGAACATTAGAAATAGGCCTGCATGCATTTTTCATGTGAGAGGATACGTTGCCATAACTCTGAACCTGGTCCAGTTCATTATGATCCTAACAAGCTAATTTTCTTTCTAATTTTGTCCAGCCACTGAATTTGGAGCAATATGATTCTGTTCGCAACATGGCCAGTGACATTCATGCTTATGCTCCAGATGCTCGTATTTTAACTACATACTATTGTGGTACGTTTATCTGTATATTAAATTATTCTAATTTAACTTCGACTGTCTTGTCTTGTACATAAAATAGATGATAGTTTATTTATTTTAATGTCATTTAAGTTGTTTCTCATACTGGCAATGCCTTTGTTTTGCTTGGCATATTAACATTTTGGAATGATCGAAAATATTTCACATGGTTGTAACAGCTGGTTGTAATTTTATTCTTAAATATTAATTGATCGGATTGCTGAAACGGGTATCGCCCATTCATAATTACTGTTATTTGATCAAAGAATAGTTTTGCCAGGGGAATGGCTGCAGTTTATTTCTGCTAAACTTTTCCATCTTTGGTTTTCCTAAATTACTTTATGAATAATAGTTTTGCTGAGGATATGACTGTAGATTCTTTCTGCTAAATTTATCTTCAATCTTTTATTTATTATATTGGAAAACCATATTTTATAATTTTTAACAAATAAAACCTTACAATGAGATGTAGAATGGTAAACATTTGCTGACACATCCTTGGGATTTATTGTTTTACCTGTCACTAAATCTTTTTGGTCGGCAAAGTATGTGTTTAGATTAAACTTGACAGTAGTGCATATGAGGAAATCCTGCAGCACAATCTGTATCTATATTTCAATATTTATATAATAGTCAATCACAATCTTGCTTCGTTGATTATTGATTTTGTTTTATGTCTCCGATAATTGTAAGACTTGCTTCTTTAATTTACTTGCATATTCTTAGACGACTCCATCAATTCAAAATTTGTCTCAGCGTTCTCCAGCCAGTACTTTCATTTTTAGCTTCTGTAGTTGTTTCTTCTTTTTTCTGAGTGTATCTTATTGTGTGTTTGTTCTATGCAGGGCCAAATGATGCACCTCTTGCACCAACCCCATTTGAAGCTTTTGTAAAAGTTCCAAGTTTTCTGCGTCCTCATAATCAAATTTATTGCACGAGGTATTACTTTATATTGAATGTATCTCTATCAAGAGTAGAGTACATTTTATATTTATCATATAACTTCCACCTATTCACTGTTTTGTTTGCTTCAAGTGTTTCATTATATATTTTTGGGGATTTTTTTGACACGAATTAGTTATTAGGTTTATTTTATTGGTTTTCCTGGATGCCATGTGACTTGCATATTAAGATCTTGTTGCGATTTAAACTGAGTACATTTTTGATTTAAACTTATGATTGTCAATTTGTCAGTATGTCAATTTATTATTCTTTTTCTCCTCATTTGTCCTTTCATTCACTGTTTTATATTTATCATATAACTTCCACCTATTCGCTGTTTTATTTGCTTCAAGTGTTTCGTTATATATTTTTTTTGGGGATTTTTTTGACATCAATTAGTTATTAGGTTTATTTTATTGGTTTTATTGGATGCTCTGGGATTTGCATATTAAGATCTTTTTGCAATTTAAACTGAGTACGTTTGTGATTTAAACTTATGATTGTCAATTTGTCAGTATGTCAATTTATTATTCTTTTTTTCCTCATTTGTCCTTTCTGAACTCTGGTGATGCAATTTCTAGTTGCGGGTGAGATGTTCCTGAAATCTACTTATTTAGTGAGACTCCATATATGGTGAAACAATTTCCAAAATATCAACTTATATGATTTGTTTTGTGAAGTGGTTTTCAGAGTCTTGATCTGTAGTCGGTGGTACTTCATTTTCTATTCTTCAACTTTTTTCCAAAAGCAGTTAGAATGTTAGATACTGTATCTTTCTCATTATTGTTGAATGAATTATTATCTAAACTGGTTTTGTTTGGGTGAGAGGTTTTATGTCTCACAGAGGTCCAAAAGTGCCTCTTCTCGGATTTTGTTGCCTACATCTATATTTTTAAAGCTCTCATTTGTGGTTCAATTTCATACCCAAATGCTATTATTCAATATAAACTTGAAAGAGTAATTTGAACTTCAGTTAGTTTGCTGAACTAGTGTCATTTTGATGGACTTATTTCGTAAGTCTTATTTATTGTGCCTGTGGAAGAAATAAATTTTACAAAGGTGAAAATAAAAGTGGGAACCATGAACATCATAAGTTTTTTTTTTTTTTTTTTTTT
>Ga0099826_10001344_pt1 | contig 14584 bp, 9 predicted proteins | sample Mtrugardesep15_FD_76830 | JGI IMG/M metagenome (GOLD analysis project Ga0099826, IMG submission 76830) | Root nodule microbial communities of legume samples collected from California, USA - M. trunc garden sep15 | ecosystem: Host-associated > Plants > Roots > Nodule | place: USA: California... | reverse complement strand
GTAACAGAAAAAGCAAACCTTTTCAATAGGAAGAGTGAAACAAGCGACAATAACAGCAAGAAGAAGGAGAAGAAGAAGAGTGATCCTGAAGGCAGAAGCCCAGGAAAAAGCCATGGTGAATCTTCGACGCCAAGGACGACACTCTTCGTCGTCGTCGTTTAAATCAAGGGAAGGTTGCTTCAATGAAGAACGAGCCCTTAATCCTCCAAGATTTGCCAGGTTTGAAATTTTCTCTAAAGCAGTTTTTTTTAAGGTTTATGTTTTAGGATGCGACATTGATTAAGGTTGTTTTATGATTTGGAAATGTTTTTGTTTGTTGAGAACAGAGATTCGGAGAAGAAGAAGATGAAGAAGATCGGAAAGGGTAGGAGTGTAATTTCATTTGATTATACGCGTTGGTCTCACTCGAACATAACATGTGCCCTTAACCGACATACTTGGATTTGGGTCCTCTAAAAAAATGCAAACTTAGCTATTAATCAATTAATCGCTTAAAAAAAAATGTAAACTTAGGTAATAAATTAATCACAAAGTTAAAAGAAAAATGTGGGTATTTTATTTTCACCTAACTTTTTTTTTAGTTTAATTTGTTTTAGTTTAGATTAAGTATTCGAAATTTTAGCTTGGTAAATAGTTGACTTATATGTAAAGTTATGTGATTGGCTTTTGTTGTCAATGTGATAACATCTTTGGTGGTGATAGGTTAGTATTTATAAACGTTCTTTGAACATAGTGGCATTTCCAAACCCTAATGATTTTCATAGCCTAACTTACTTATTATCTTAGAATTATTATTTGGTTGAAAATTTGTTCTTCAACATTTATAGCTGTTTGATGTCTGGCACATCGGAAAAAAAGATATGAAGTTTTGTTGTATAAGAATTAGATATCAAACTCATTGTCACTTTATTAAGAGGTTCAAATCTCTTACAATTTATACCATTATTTTTTAATTTTTACTATTTTTTTAAGAACCATGGTTTATTAGTTTTTTTTTAATTCAATTTGAGTTTATTGTTTCTTCTCAAGGAGATAAAAACAAAATTCACACACATATTAAGTTTAGAGATGTAGGGAATTACATGTTGGAACACTTGTTTTAGCATTCAATTGTTTTTTTAATAATTTTTTTACTATTTAAGTTGTGTTTACGAGATAATGTGAATTTTATATATGAATTTGATTTATCTCCTCAATTTTATGAATTTAAATAATAACGTGACGTAACGATGAGATGTGACTAGATGCATGTATATTTATTTTACACAAATCGTGTATATAAATTAAATTCTCGTATAATATTTTGCCAAACACTAACAAGTTTTTTTAATGATAAAGGTTAATATGTTAATTATTATATTAGTATTTTTTTTAGGAAAATATTATATTAGTATTTTCTCCCTTGTTAGGCTTCAAACCCTGACTTCCAACTACTTATTATTTAGTTCAAACTAGTTAAACTATGCAACCCTCATCAAACGTTAGCAAGTGTTATGCATCTTTTTTCTTTTAAGGGAAGTGTTATGCACTTGTTAAGAAATTGAATATAGCAATATTGCATTAAAAGTGGTGTATTCAATTCTATCATTTAAAAATAGGTTGTGGATGTCACTAAATATGATAATTGTTTTCAACCATATATCATGATATGTTCGCAATTGTTCTATGAGACAATTGTCGTACCAGTTCCTTTAAAATAAATTGTCTGACGAGTTAATTTGAATTCCAACCATTTATTTTACACTAGAAATCCAACCAATCTTTATACAAGTACCAACTCAACGGTAAAAATGTTAAAATTGTTAAAATAAACGTTGTGACTGAGGTTTGGATTTCGACTTCCCCACTTTTATGTTGTGAAAACGAAAATGACTATTATCATTTCATCTATATGCATCTAACCATTCACGTAATGTCAACCTTTATTTATAAAAAAAAAAAATGTAATGTCAACCTTTCCTTCATACCAAAGAAAAGTATTTTGCTTCCTTCAAAAAAAAAAAGTATTTTGCTCATTATTGCAGAAAATTTATATAGAAAAAAGGTTACTACTGAAAAAACAGAACAGTTTCAGTAAAAAACAAACAAATTGCTCTGTATAAGTTGTATCCATTGAGTTCAATGGACCAATCACATGATATATCCTCACTTCAAATTTTTATTGAGAAATTAATTTTAGACATTATAATCTTGATATCAAATACGCTTAGTTTATTTAGTATTTGTGTGTTTTAAAAATGTGTAAATTGTAAATAGAGCATGGACGGCGTGGGAAGTTGCGGGTGTGAGAGAGGGTGGTAGAGAGATGGGTTGAAGGAGAAAGAAGGAAATGAAATGAAAAAAAAATGAAAATTTAGGTATAAATCAACGGTAAATATGGTCTCTGTATTGCGTTTGTTTTTGTGTCCAACTATTATTTCTCTAAAAAAGTAAGAGAGCAAGATAACCATATATTGGTGTCTATATTTTGATGCTGAAATGACACCATTACTTTTTATTATAGGTCAAACTGAACCACCCTCCTTCTATAGTTTGTTTATGTACATGTTGTTTTATGTATTTGATAATGTATGGTATTTGTGTGGCAGAAAAAAAAAAAGTTAGACAAGGATTCAGTTTCTTATTTCTAATAAAATATGGGTGTCCTCTAAAATTAGATGTCAATATTGAAAATGGTTGATTTAGAACATCTGTTTTTGTTTGTGTCCTCTAAAATCTTAAGTTTTGGTGGTGTTAAATTGTTATTCCTTTTCTACTGTAGACTTTGAATGTCATTCCATGTGCCTAAGGTTGTTTTAAAGAACCAATATAATGTCATAGGAAATGTTTTTGTAGTGGTTGACTTAGTTGTCTCATTTTCAAATGATAATTGTATCATTAAAACTTGATAGAGAATGTTGCTGGTATACAGTAAAATTTGGCCTTTTTAAAATAAACAAAAATAAATAAAAAATAGTTAAGTTATAAATTGAGGGTGCAAAGCTTGATACTATGAATACTGCTGAGATTGATCAAGAGATGTGGTGTCTATTATCTCTATGTTTACCAATGTTTGGAGTATTCTTTTGTTCTCAAGACCCAGTCATGACATGCATGATTGATCAAGAGATGTGAATGTTGGAAGAAAAAAAAAGGGTTAAATGTGTTTTTTGTCCTTATCAATACACAAACTTTTCATTTTAGAGTTGTTGGTGGTTATCTCCATTCTTATCCTATTTAGAGTTGTTGTGAGGCAAGTTCTTTGCTCATTCGCACATGCATTCCCATATAATGCTCTTATAACATCTGGATAAAAAACGATTCCTTGACTTTCATTACTTGAGTCCAAGATTTGTGATTGGGTACATCAAGAATGTTCCAGCCAACACTGAGTGGTACAACTTAGATTTTCAATTGTTGAGAGTTATATTGATGACTAATAGCCTTAGACTCTTGGCAATGGAAAGCACAATGGGTAGTGTTGAGACTAGCAAAATAGGACAAAGAGTGATAATTATTCATGGTCTTACTTGATAGATGGAAAAAACCAAGTAACAATGCAAATAAACCAAGTAAGTGTATAAATACATATATAATCTAAGAATCTTAAAAATGCTAAATATGCACTAATTTCTAGATCACTCCAACAAAACACCAGCATTGTTCACCTTTGTTGTAAAAAAAGGTTTCCATTATTTTGTTTCCAAAAAACATATATACTAGTAAACATAGACAAGGAAAAAGAACCTTGCAAATGAGAATGATGATTGTGTCGCAAATGGGAATATGGTTCTGAAATCAAGGATAATCTTTCTTCTGAGAATGGGAACAACTCTAGGGATGTGTGTGAAGGAGTACATGAACAGAGCATATCAAACGAGGAGAATAACCCAAGTTGATAAAATATCAAACGATCGATCATTCGATTACACTAGAAAATATATCTGATGTGTTTAACCATCTCGATCATGAACCCAACATAAGAGTAATAATGTTGAAGCGGTTTATAAACAAAGTTCTTCTTAAACATCACAATTTCTGCTTAATTTTAAAAATGCCCCTCAACTAAAATTGAGTAAATTTTTTGAAGACTGTTACATACAAATCCGTCTTAAACAATGACACCATTTCCTCTCCATTTTAAAAATCTCACTGTGTCTTGGGTGTATAATCTTAGTTATATTGAATAACCAGCTTCCCATGATTCACAACTTCAACATAATTGCAAAAATGCTATTGCGTCACAATTTTGAAATGACTTTCACTACACTCAGTTAAAAATAGGGATATATATTGTGTAGCCATGAGTGTATTTTACTTCATAGATAGATGAAATGACAATAACGGTTGAAAATTCACACAGATAAGCCGAACCCCGATGACATTGTTTGACCTAATAATTTTAACATTCTTATCAAGGCTTAAACGTAGTTTTGGCCCCTAACTTTGTACTAGTTGCGATTTTGGCCCCCTATTATAAAAAATCACATTTCAGTCCCCTAAGTATCCCCTTTTGCAACTTTCAATTTTAATCATTCAAAATCAACCATTCAAGACAGTAGAAGATCAAGAAACCAGTCCCAAACCATATTATTTGTTCTATAAATCTGAAACTTCCTCAACAAAACACCCCACTTGTTTTTTTTGTCTTGGATGGTTGATTTTGAATGATCAAAATTGAAAGTTGCAAAAGGGGAAAAATTAGAAGGCTGAAATGTGATTTTATTTGATAGGGGGTCAAAATCGCAACTAGTGCAAAGTTAGTGGGTCAAAAGTGTTAAGCCTTTTATCAATTGAGCTAACAAGTTTCTTTTTCTACTTCCCTAAAAAAAAGTTTCTTTTTTCAATTAGTAATGTTTTTTTGGGGTACGTACTAGTAATATTTTTGTATAGAATTTTAAAAAAGTATTTTATGCATAATCCAAAATCTCAACCCAATGCACCCGTGACCGGTTTGGTTTAAGTCAAATTGGAGTTTATAAGTTAGTGAAAGCCCTAATTCAACAATATATATATATATATATATATATACACACATTCACCGAACTCCCCCCTAACCCTAATCCTTTCCTTTCATCACTCTAACCCATGGCTAATCTTCTCTCGGATTTGTTCACCGAAATCCTCTCTCGCTTACCGGTACAAACCCTCCTCCGATTCCGATCAATTTCTAAATCGCTCAAATCCTTAATCGATTCCCACAGCTTCACCAACCTTCACCTCAAAAACTCTTTAAATTCCGACCTCGTCTTATGTTGCAACTCCGAATTCTACCAAATTGATTTCCCTAACCTAACCACCACGGTTTCACTCAACCATCCTTTGAAGCCTTTCAGAACGGTCTCCTTTGCATCTCCAACCGCTTCTGCGATATCGCTTCATGGAACCCTAACATTCGTAAACATTGGGCCATCCCTAATCTCCCTATTTCTCACCGTTCTGACTCTAGCACCATGATCTTTTGCTTTCACGGCATAGCTTTCGATCCATTCACTGATAATTACAAACTCCTTAGAATAGATTGTATTGTCCATCTAAGTCACCTCACTTACCATTCAGAAGTGAGACTCTTCAACTTGAAAACGAACTTGTGGGAAGTACTTCCCAATATGCCTTACGCTATTTTATCTCATCAAACCAAGGGGGTTTTCGTTAAGAATTCTCTTCATTGGGCAGTGATTCCGAAACTCCACCTTCTTTAATTGTAGCTTTTAACCTTACACAAGAGATTTTCAATGAGGTTCCTCTTTCTGAAATACGAGTCACCACTAATGAGAGATATAGCATTGATGTTTCACTTTTGGGAGAGTGTCTTTGTATGATTGTGAGTTATCAAACTTTGAATTATGAAACTACTAAGGTTGATGTTTGGGTGATGAAAGAATATGGATTAAAAGATAGTTGGTGTAAATTGTTTACTTTAGGGCAGTGGAATTTCCATACACCTTTGATACCTTTGAAGCCTTTAGGTTATTCTAGTAATAGAAGTAAAGTTCTGTTGGAAATATATCATAACCTGTTTTGGTATGATCTCAATGGTGAAAACGTTACGTGTGTTGTAGAAATTCCTAAATTCCATGAATCGGTGCTATGTGTTTGAAGCCTTCTACAACCTTCCTTACCTTTTATAGAAGGATAGAAAGCGAAAGTATAAACCAGAGAAGGTATTTTTTATAGTTTGTCTGAACTTTTTGCTCTATATAAGTTATATCACATAGTGTTTGTATTATGATGTTGAAATAACAACTGTTTTTTGTTATAGGTTTAACTGAACCACCTTTTCTGTCCCAAAATTGACATTGAAAGAGAGCTAAGGAAGTATGAGTGATTTGCTGATGAAATTGGATGCTTAAGTTGCAGATGTGTAACAAATTCAGTGGTTACCGTCAACGATTTCCCTTATCAAACACAACAATGTATATCAAGAACAATTTCACACATCAACGTTATCAAGAACAAATTCATTGATCTAGGTTACACATGGATGAGGATATGGAGTTCTCAAAACCTTATCAACATGGAATTTTGAAGTGATTTATTCTATTTTTTCGATCTCATACATTGCTTCTATACTTACTATTCCTCTTCATGACCGCAACCCTGCAGATTCTCGTGTTTGGAAGCTCACAATGTACCATCACTACATGTCTCGTGGATGGCGTATTGCACTCAACGAGGCCTGACTGTAATTGGAATGTTATTTGGAAGCAACAGGTTCGGCCCAAAGTCCATTCCTTTATGTGGCGTCTGGCTCACAGTTGTCTCTCCACGCGTACTCGTTTGACTCAGAAAGGGATCCCTTGTGAAGATACTAAAAGAGAGATTTAGTAATTTATTATAACTTAGTTAGATAATTTGGTTCTCCAGAAGATTGAAAATTGAGAAAATGAACGAAAGTTGAAAATCAAATCGAACTAAATTGTGAAGAAAAGTGAACAATAGAGATAGCGTTGAAGAGATGGTGGTTGGTTCGCCGTAAGAGGTGGTAGGTTGCCGGAAGAGATGGCAGAGGGTGGAGGGTTGCGTGAAAGGGAATAGAATGAGACTATTGAACACGCACGTGAAATGAAAAGGAGTACGAGATGTCACATGATTAACTTAAGTTGATACCAGTAGTCAAACTAATCTTTGACACCAAATCGCATCCATTGATTTCATTTAATCCAAAGGCTTATATGTCTTTACTTCAAATGTCGTGTGCCTCTCAATTATTGTATTCCATTAGATCCTTTTCAACATTTCTCTGTCGTACTCGTACCTCCCATTTATCTTTTAACTCTTTCTCATTTGTTGAATGATATCTCTCATTTCCATTATATGCTTTAGTTCAGGGCTGGTCCTAAGATTTTGAGTGTCCTGGGCGAAACAATAAATTTGGATACTCATGACAACCGGGTAGCGTTAGCTGTCACAAAAGAAAAACAAATCTTGATTAAGTAGCTATGCATTAGGGCTGGCAACGAACCGAACCAACTCGTAAATAGTTCGAAATTCGATTCGGTAATTGATTCGTTGAATTTCGTTCATGAACCAAATGAGTCGAACTTGAGTTGAAAATCAAGTTCGTCAAATAAATGAGTTGAACTTGAGCTGTGTGTGTGTGTGTGTATTTGCTAAATCAATTACACTAATTTTTAAATGAAATATTATTTCTAACATTTTTCTTTGTCAAAACGTGGAGTATGCTCACCTAGAGTAGAAATAATGGTAATGCTCACCTACAAGTTTTTTAATATCGATAGCAAGTGGAGTATATAACATAAACCATGCACTTGAAAGATTTAAGTTTACTTGTCCAAAAAAATTAAGCTTGCAATTTATGTCCCACACCAAAAGTTTTAGGTAAAGATCCTCTCCATTTTAAGTTCTCTCCATTTGTTCTATTAACAAAGTTTTGGTGTATAAATGTGCAATTAATGTCTTCAATTCTTAAAATGTGTGCATTTATATCATATATTTACTTTAAAACTATAATAATTGACATTTCTATTTTATTTAGGAAATAAAGAAGATCTTCACCCGAAAGTTTTGTGAAGAAGCGTGTACAGTACAGTCATAGTCACGTACAATGGGAATGGAATTACAATAATACTAATCAATTAATTTAATTAATAGTATTGTTTAGTGATTTTTAGACCAACTAACTATGAGGTTTGTGAGCTGTTTTTGTGGCCATATAAACCATAGTTGTCTTTGTCTCTTCATGGTTCATTTAATTCGAGTTATCGAGCTGAACCGAGTTGTTCACGAGTTTGATTCGAGTCGAGCTTGAAATGAAAAAAAAAGTTCACGACGATCTTGAGTCGAGCATCGAGCTGAACCGAACTGTTCGTGAACTTTAAATGAGTCGAACTCGAGCTGAAAAAAGAGTTCGTTTTGAACTCGAGCCGAGCAAATTCTTATCAAGTCGAGTCGAGCTCAGACAAGTTCGATTCGACTTGACTCATTTCCAGCCCTACTATGCATTAATATATATTTGGATAATTCAAACAGTTTTGTTTGTTCGAAGATAATACTATTAACAAAATATTGATAATCTATTAAGTATAACGGATTAACGTTGATTATAGATCAATTTGACTTCTTAAAACTTCAGCAGACACAACTTTTACAAATAGTCATTGTTTATTTTTTGAGTAAATTACACTCCCCTCCCTTGAAAGAAGTTTGAATTACACTCTCCTCCCCTCTTATGCAAAACATATTAGAAAATATTCAACTCTCTGCCCCTGAAAGAAGCTTGAATTACATTTCCTACCCATATTATGTTAAAATCTACAATTTCCTCCCTTAATAAGTTTTTTTTTATTTCTAGTAATTTGTCAACAAAAAAATCGAACACACTCCAAAAAAAATAGTATTGTGGGTCCACTTTAATTTATGCTAAAATAGATTAAATTGTAGTGCACATTTAATTATTAAAGGGGGGTGTTGTAATTTAAGCATATCATGGAGGATGGGAGTATAAGTTTTATTTTTGAAGGAAGAATAGTGAATATTTTAACTTTATAGGGGAGATGAGTGTAATTCAAGCTTCTTTTGGAGGACATAAGTGTAATTTACTCTTATTTTTCTTTTAAATGTTAACATTTCATTTTATGTAAGTAAAAATGAGACTCTTTCTATTTTAACCCTATATAATTCTAGTTACACCCAAATTTATTTAAAATTTTACAATAATACCAAAATTACCCTCTTCATGTAAATTTCTAAAAACCCTTATTTCATTATCATTCTGAACCCTCGCCCCCTTTCATCCACAAATCACCATAGATGTGCAACCAAAATCAAAGATTGAATCAACATCTTTTTCATTGATCTGTACTCTATTCATAAATGTTAGTGAATTTCATGAATTTATTTTTCTAAGAGTTTCTATTTGTTTATTGTTTGTTTTGGTATGAGATATGTCTCTGTTAACGGTAATTTGATTTTACGTAGTGAGAGGTTAGTTTAACTCAGTTTACGTATGTAAAGGTTTACTTAAAATGAGTTTACTTGTGTATATAAGAGGTTAGTGTAAACTCAGTTTACGTAGCTAATGTAAATTCAGTTTACGTATGTATATAAAAGGTTTACGTAAAATGAGTTTACATATGTATATGAGAGGTTAGTGTAAGTTCAGTTTACATATGTATACAAGAGGTTAGTGTAAACTCGGTTTACGTAGTTAATGTAAATTCAGTTTACGTATTTATATAAGAGGTTAAGTGTAAACTTAGTTTACGTGGTTAATGTAAATTCAGTTTATGTATGTATATAAGAGGTTAATGTAAACTCAGTTTACGTAGTTAATGTAAATTCAGTTTAAGTGTGTATAGAAGAGGTTAGTGTAAACTTAGTTTACGTAGTTAATGTAAATTAAGTTTACGTATGTATATAAGAGGTTTACGTAAAATGAGTTTACATATGTATATGAGAGGTTAGTGTAAATTCAATTTACGTGTATATATAAGAGGTTAGTGTAAACCCAGTTTACATAGTTAATGTAAATTCAGTTTACGTATGTATACAAGAGATTAATGTAAACTTAGTTTTTAATGTAATTAAAGGGTATATTAGTCATTCTGGGATGTAACTTGAGTTATTTAGGGTGTGAGTAGTATATGTCTAAAAATTATTGTCACGTCACCTTACCTTGCTTATTGAATAGGTTTAAGGGAAATGTTAATCACTGGGGTCACTAGTTAAAGAAGCAAATATAGAAGGGTTGCATTTGAACTTGTGTAATCAATTCCTCAAAAATGTAAAAAATGTTGTTTTTAACTTAAAACTTGTTTTTTTTACTACCTTAACAGGTGCCTCCGTTGTATAAGTTTTGGCATTACTCTTTTAAAAATAGTGGTGAGTTCAATGTTCACCATATGTAAGAACACAATCCGTAAAAGTAAAAGAAATTATTCATTGAATAATATGAACTATAAAATGGTGAGTTATATAACATGAGACGAAATTTCTTGTCCGTACTTGACATGAGTGTCTATACTCTATAATAATAGTCTTTTAAAGATTGTGAACAACTCTTAACAAAATGCCTAATCAGATTAAAATTATAATTAACATCATTTACTAAAACACTAATATTAATTGTTGCTAATTGATTATTTAAATGGAGTGAAATTATTTTAAAAAATGTTGCATTAATATTTTATAACGACAATATTTTTGAATAGATAGAAAATGCTTAAGTGACTATTAAAATTTAAAATGAGACAAAGTGAGTACTAATTTAAAATTTGCCACAACTTTATGGTCGTATTAAGCTTTTTTGGAGTTTTATAAAAACAGGATGAAACACTAACATAGCCCCTAACCAAATCCAAACCTCACAACACCAAAAACATAAAACCCTAAAATCAGTTTCGATTCGATTCCATGGCCGATCTTCCAATGGCGGGTGATGTTCTTCCACCGGAAATAGTCGCCGAAATCTTCTCTCGCTTACCAGTAAAATCACTTCTCCGATTCCGATCAAGTTCAAAATCACTTAAATCCATAATCGATTCTCACAACTTCACTGACCTTCACCTCAAAAACTCCCTCAATTTCAACCTCATCCTCCGTCGCAACAACACCAAGCTGTACCAATTTGATTTCCCTGATTTAACCTCCCGCGTTAAACTCCGCTTTCCTTTCATGTGTTCCGGCAACCGCAATCGTCTTCTCGGTTCATGTAACGGCCTCCTCTGCATCTCCAGCGGCATCAACGAATTCGCGTTCTGGAACCCTAACATCTGTAAACATCGCTTTATCCCTTATCTCATCGTTCCTCGCTATGAACCTGGGTTTAACTTTATCCGCTTTGGCGTAAGGATGGACGGCTTTGGTTTCGATTCTTTCGCCGGTGATTACAAATTGGTCATAGTCTCAGGTTTCGTTGATCTGAAACATCACACATTCGACTCACAGGTGAGACTCTTCAGCTCCAATACGAATTCATGGAAAGTACTTCCCAATATGCCGTATGCTATTTGCTTTTCTCAAACTACCATGGGGGTTTTTCTTGAGAATTCGAATTCTCTTCACTGGGTTGTGATTCCCAAACTTGATGGGTCTGAATCTCCTTTAATTGTTGCGTTTAACCTAACACAGGAGGTTTTCAACGAAGTTCCTCTTCCTGAAACACCAGCGACAGTTGACAGACACAAGATTGGTGTTTCCCTTTTGGGAGGGTGTCTTTGTATGATTGTGAATCGTCCGATATTGGAAATTGATATGGTTGATGTTTGGGTGATGAAAGAATATGGATTTAAAGATAGTTGGTGTAAATTGTTTACTTTAGAGGTTTCGTGCTTCGATAAACCTTTGATATCTTTGAAGCCTTTAGGTTATTCTAGTGATAGAAGGAAAGTGCTGTTGGAAATAGATGGTAGGAAGCTGTTTTGGTATGATCTCAAGAGTGAAAAAGTTACTTGTGTTTTAGGAATTCCTAATTTCAATGAAGCTATGGTTTTTGTTGGAAGCCTTCTGCCACCTCCTTTGCCTATTGATAACTAAAAGTATAAGCAAGAGAAGGTACTTTTTCTTATAGTTTATCTAGATTATTTTATCTTAATAAGCTATATTCATTTAGTTCAATGGTCACATCGTATGATATCCTCGCTTCAACTTTTCATTGAGAAATGAATTTTCGACATCAAAATTTTGATATCAAATACAGTAAGTTCATTTGGATTTTGTGTTTTTGAAATGTGTTTTAAGTTTCAGAAGATAAAAAGTGAAAGAGAAAGAGATAAACATGTATTGTAATTTGTATCAAATATGTTGTCCGTATTGATGTTGAACCACCCTGTATAGTTTGTTTATGTACATTTTTTATGTATTTGACAATGTGTGTATTATGGATTTCAAAAGAAACCCAAAAGAGAGTGTATGTGGCAAATTAAGTTAGACAATGATTAATTTTCTCATAAATTAGGTTTAAGAAAGAATATTGATATGACTTAATTTTTCTTCTTCCAACGAATCTCAATATGAATTGACTGTTTTCTTTCTCATTATTTGATATCCTCACCCCTAAATCATTATTTTTTCAAGCTTATTCTAGAATGTTGAGACTATTGCACCCTATCATGGTATCCGTGTATATATGGATAAGAACGTGAAAATATTATTTTTGCGGACTTTGCTATGGCTGTAGAACTTTGGACAGTGAGAAATTTTCTTGAGTGATCACCTCTAGGCATAACAGTTAAAATCCCAATTTGATTTATAAAATCTTATGATCTTGCCATTATACTTTCCCTCGGCGATTATTATTATACACAATCTTATTTTGGTGGAATCTTGTGGAATTGCGCTTCTAAATCATGTAATCGGATATAATCTACGATCTTTGAAATGATTCTACAATTATGGTCGTAGTGGTGGAACTATAAAAAGAAGCTTTAGTTCTTTTGTTTGAGACTAATGAGTTTGATTCAATGTTTTAATTACATAAGTATTTCAAGTGTTATGATGATGTTATTTGAGCTATGTTGTTATGTGAGTGTTAGCGTTTTAATTACATAAGCATTTCACGTTTACGTAAATGTTTTGCAATTGTGTTGTTATGTGAGCTCTGCTTATGAATTGAAATTTACAAAACTATTTCAAGTGTGATTTAAGGTCTTTTTTTATCTTGTGCTAATTTATTATTTATATGCATATATATAAATTTATAAGCATATATTTGAGATTTATGAATTTTGTAAAAACTTAGGATTAGTGTTGCGATTTCACGATTTATAATATCAATTCCCCTTTCTGATTTTGTGTAAAATCCTGATTTTAACTACCTTGCATCTAGAATTTTGTTCTTGTTTTCTTTTATGTATTTTGGTTTGGATGTTCTTGATAATTTTTATGGGGGTTCTTATATTGTATATCACTATCTTTAGTACATTTTTCCAATCTAGGGTGGAGCATGGCCCTCTGTTATATATCTTATATTCTTAAATTACTCTTTATAATTAGAACATGTCATCGATGCATGATAGAACTGATAAAAGCTATTTTTGGGATGGGCATGTGAAGCATGAGCATCATATCATGGTTAGATGTCAATATTGAAGAATGGTTGATTTAGAACTTTTTTTTTGCGAACTCAAATGATGCAAACATGTAGACTTAGTAAATGTTTTGGTGTCTAGATGTAACAATCTCTTTTTAATTTGCTATTTTCCTTTAGTATTTGGATGCATTTCACATGTTTAAAGGCATGATTGTTTTAGGTTTTCATCCTTTCTTCTTCTTCTTCTTCTCCTATCATTAGGAGTTTTAAGTTTTTACATAAACGTTAAGGACAATTTTGACCTTTTGTTTTAGATCATTATTGACTTTGCTTATAATCGATAGTGAGTAATGTAAAATTTGTTTCATTTATTATCTCTGCAGGGAAGCAAGAAATATCAAATAGTGCTTCTATCCTTTATTATCATCTATAAATTTCAAACAATTCTGAAGACAATTTTGGCAACTGATAGAACTAGTTCGATACTGAATGAATCAGGAATTCATTATCGAAATTTCATATTCCGTACTATTTTAGCTGAGATAGTTAATCCTATTGTTTTGAAAGGATCAGACAATTATTTTGTGCTTTTTTGAAACCCTTCTAGCCAGATGTAAGAATGAAACTGTTATAACTTGTAACTATTGGAATTGGAAGTGTGTCGTTGCATGATTTTGGAACATATTTTAGTTTATTTCATTTTATAGTTTTTATTTAGAATAGGAAGATCAAGTACAAAAGTAATACTGTGATAATGATTATTACTTTTGTTTGAGTTGAATTGCAACTGTGATGGGTTATGATTCGTTGTAAGCAAGTATGACTCCCTTCGTTTCATATTTATAACTGACATATGGTATGTGTTTTCTTCTGCATTTTCTGTTGGCTTTATAGCTTTGATGGGTTCTATTTTATTAATCACTTTAACTTTAATTTAGTGAAAAAGAACTATAGTTTTGGCTATGGTTGTTGTAGCACTTGCAAGTGTTAATTGTTGGAACAAAGGGTGTTTCACAAGTATACCACTTAAGTTTTGATGATAACAAAGTATTAAAAATTATCAATTGGATATGCTAAATATTTATTCAAGTGTACAGGACTATTATCAAAGAT
>Ga0099826_10001343_pt1 | contig 14586 bp, 8 predicted proteins | sample Mtrugardesep15_FD_76830 | JGI IMG/M metagenome (GOLD analysis project Ga0099826, IMG submission 76830) | Root nodule microbial communities of legume samples collected from California, USA - M. trunc garden sep15 | ecosystem: Host-associated > Plants > Roots > Nodule | place: USA: California... | reverse complement strand
TTAAAGTGTAGTGCATATTTAATTATCAAGGGAGGGGGTTGTAATTCAAGCATCTTATAAGGGAGGGGAGTGTAAGTTTTATTTTTCAAGGGAGGAAATTGTATATTTTAACATAAGAGGGGAAGGGAGTGTATTTCAAGCATCTTTGAGGGGAGGGGAGTGTAATTTACTCTTATATAAATAGAATTATGTGAAATCAAAATTTTAGCGTCAAAGAGCAACCATTTTTTTCTTATGCATAGTTTTGAAATATCTGTTTGTAGAACATAAAAAGTAAGAGAAAGATAAGAATGTACATATACTATATATTACACACGGTATTTGTCTTAAATAAAAAAATTGTTGCACCCAAAAAAAATTGTTGTCAAGCCTTTTCCTATAGAAAATGATATTTTTGTTTGCTTTTTTTTAGGAAATAAATTTTATTTGCTGGAATGTATATTTTAATAGACTTTATAACAAGTTTATATATTTTATAATTAAAAGAAAGATACTACTTAGTATTTCATATAAAATGACAGCGAAGAGGAGTGAGTATAAATAAGAATATTGAAGACTCCAAAGAATATCGTATACCACGTGCAAACAATACTATTTATGCATTATTTTGCTAATATCCCAATCATGCATATCTCATCACATCATAAGATACAAATTGTGAAAAACATCACAAATACAAAATCAAATGGCAATGCCCAACTGTTAATTAAATTAACTAATATAAATTAATATCTAATACATTTATGTCACATACATATAGTACATACTACTATATACAATGTTATCTATTCCCTCAAAAAAATGTTATCTATTTAATATTGTTTAGTCAAGGTTTACTGTTATTTATTTTCTTCTAAATAATAAATAACTCACATGAAACAGTTAAATCTGACAATGCTAGCTAGAAATCAAATGAAATTAATTTGTGGGCGGTGGTATGAGAAAAAATTCATAAAAAAAAATTCACCAAAACTCGTTGACCAAAATCATAGAGAGAGAGATGTTACCTTCTGAGTGAGAGAGACACTTGGAACTCGAACTCCAGCAGAGAAATTAGCGATGCAACTATTGCCTTTACCACCCGGCATACACATGTTGCACCTCCCCATTGCAAATGACTCACGTTGATCAAGTGAATCAATTCTTATAGATGAGAATAATGGTCCTCCCGGAGTATCCGGTGTCGCCGGCACCGACGCTGCCGTCGGTGTCCCTGACTCAGATTCCGGCATTTTTTTTTGTTTTTAAAAAAAACTGAAATAAAATGATAGTTGGATGTAAATAGTGAATATTTTTACCAACACTACATAATTTTCTAAATGCAAGAAGAAAATATTTTTTTTGTTTTTTTTTGTTTTGAGAGTTTTAAGGTTGAAAGGGTACAGTTACATAATTGGATGGTTTTTATAAATTTGTTTCTAAGGTATGGAAAGAAAGAATGGACCCAGGTTTGTAGATTTAGCTAGAAAGATGAGATATTTAATTGTGGGATTAAGAAACTAATGAACATGTGAAAAGATTGGATGAAGTAGTTGTTGTTAAGGTTGGAATGGAATAAGAGAAAACTTGTGATGAAGGTTGTGATCCAATATCGAAGTTGGAGAGATTATAGGAAAAAGAAAGGCAAAAAACGTGGCTGAAGGTGGATGAGAGGACTAATGGTCGGAAAAGTTGATTTTCAACAACTTAGGGAGATGATGGAGAAGAAGTGATGAGGAGTTGTTAACATTAATAAGATGTTTTATGGATTATTAAATTGAGTTTGGAAAGTGCTATGAATATGGTGTCTTTATAAGTTGTTTTTGCTTGCAATATACACGAATTCACCATACTTTTTGTATTTCATATTTTCTTAATGGGAAAAAGTCAATGGGTTTGCATTATTGTCTGTGCAATAATTCTTTTGTATATGATTTTCTTTCTTTTTTAATATTCATGATGAGCAGACATTATAAATATTCCTAGTCACTCGTTTTCTTCTCATGCTAGCACATATTGTGGATTAATTTCCTTTTTGTTTTATGAATGCATTATTATTTATTAATAGTATAAGCTAGTAAGTTACACCTATAAAAAAAAACTAGTAGTTACATTATTTTTTGAGGAAACCAGTAGTTACACGATTCTATGCTGCTGTTGTGAATATTTTTTCAATTAGAATTGATATTTGATTATGACAAATTACGGCAAGGCAAATGTTTGATCTGTCCATCATTGATTGAACCAATCTCTACAAAAAGATGTTGTTTTATATGATATACCAAATTTCATTTTTTTTTTTTCACAAAAAGAATAAAAAAATTGGAAAAAGTGCAACACAAGAACTTCTTAAAATGTCACCAATCCTAATATTACTCTCTCTCAGATACACTTGACTGCAAAATTCTAATGAAATCTAGTACATTAGTGCTGATATGATCGCACATTCAAATATATAATACATCAAATATAATGTTTACCTTTATATTTTGTTATGGTCTATGGATCATCTTCACATCTTAATTAATGAAACTAAAACCTCTTATCCTATTATTTGAAATGTATAAAAGTCTAATCGAACAAAATATGTCATAATTAGGTTTTAAAGTATAAGCATTCAATGACTACCACACGAGGTGGCTAAATCTTTTTAATTTCTTGTAACAATTCTCTTTTCCTTTTAATTTCTTGTAGCAATTCTCTTTGTTTGTTTTTTGGTATACCGTACTTGTGTCAGATGTAGCTTTACTTTTTTTTTTTTTACTTCTCTTTAGCACCTCCTTGTGCGGGGTAAGTAAAGAAGTTTTGTTAATATAATTTTATTTTACCTTCTTAAAAAAAAAGTTTGGGTCTAAGGCCATGCAAATAAAAGAGAGGGCGAGATGATTTGGAAGATGAAATTCTAGGTTACTTGTTTTAATATGTTTTGTGCGATGTTTGAACGTTTGCAATGTCCCGTTTAATGTTTTAACATCGTACGTTAAGTAAGAATAAAAACAAGAAAGTAAATAACGCAATGAGTTTGTTGATCCAGTTCGGTGACAAACACACCTACTCTAAGGGTTACCAAGCCAGGAAAGAAATCCACTAATGTAGTCCTTATTCTATAGCTCTCAGCAAACTCCTCGTTTACACTAAAGACCTAGGACCTATCCGTATAGACTTCAACCTAGGAACTCCTAGATCTAAGATCCCATCTCACTATCCTATGGTCAGTCACAACCCCTGTGACCTATCAGACCTAAACACAAACTCAAGAATGAAGTTACCTTCAAACACAAACAACTAACACCTTGTTTCACAACTTCGGTGTAGTACATAAAGAGTATACAACTCAATCTAAGTCCTTAGCATGTATCACAAATGATACAAGAAAGACTCACAAATAATCAGAATTAAACTTGCATCAAACGATACAAGAGTAGAACACACAACAACTCAAAACCCTAAAAATCTAAACTTTTTAGTATGACGACTTGAATGATCAATTAGGACTTGAAGTCTTGTTTATATACTGAAGCAGCTTGGGCTAAATATTCTTGTTGGGCTTCAGAACAAAGCAGATCGGTTCAGCTAATCTACAAAACAGAAATCAGTAACAAATATGGAAAGTCGTAAAATGTCGGAACATCTTTAGGATCGTCCAAAACAACTTCAAATATTTCCTAAAATATAATAACAACTTTAGTAATATTCAACAACTGATTCTGTAAAGATATGCGCGTTGCTTGGTCAATAAGATAAGGAAATATTGTTTCCTTAAACAATAAAGGGCGTGCGTACATATAGGCATGAACCCAGGCACACTGAACCATGCCCGGATATTGGAACATCGTATCCAACATCTTACAGAGAGACCTAAACACATGTTGGACCATTGGTTCCAACTTACACAAACATGGATATTTGTTTTAGCAACAATGCAGCCAATACAAATACCCAACAGAAGACCATGTGCTCGACATGCTAGTGAGATAGTTGATTCCACTTGGATTGCATTTACACTCCAACTCGTCTTTTATGCTCTGATCCGTCCAAACATGTTTAACTCCCGGTAACTTCTCAAAACTCTCAAGCCATCTCTATAAAAGCAAAAGGAAGACATTAAGAAAAGGGATCACTTTGATAAACACTAAAAAGATCATCGCCTTAGCTATAACAATACCAAACAAAGTATGAACGATGATACTTTTTGCAAGTATGTGACATTGCATGCGTTTATCTCTATCTCACTTACTTTTTATCATTTAAAATTTACTCACGTTTGAAAATCGAAAATGTTAAGTATAACGAAACTTTCCATCACGATTTGCTCGTGAATATTTTTGATTGGTTGATCATCACCACTAACCAAGCCAATCAAGCCACAAAGTGATTTATGATGATTATAGGGAGATGGGTTGGCATAGACTTCACAATGAATATAGGATCAAATTTATAATCATTTCCAGTTACATCAATATCGTAATTTAATTGAAAAAATGATTGCTAAGAACACAATCAAAAGGGGAACCAATACACCCAAAAGCCCATTGAACATGTCCTCTTTTCCATGTGAATCGGAACACTTAGCCCACATGTATTCATCCCTGACCTACGTGTTTTCCATTAAAGCATGGACTGTAACCATTATGCGTGCTTTTTAAAACCAACACATCATCTTATTGAAAATTCACGACAAACAATTCGCTATGAATATCATTGCTCTTTAAAAATACATACAAAATTAAAAAAAAAATATCAATATGAAAATTTTGATCTTCATACATCATTTCACCTAAAAAAGAAAAGACTAAGAATAATTTATGTTGAGAAATCTCTAACCATTCTTTTCATGGGCTTGTGTTTTCGCCTAATAATGAGTAATGAGTGTGCTTTCGGCTAAGAAAAATAGTTAAATTCAAGAGAGCAGCCTGGTTTGGCTAAGCACTTTGCTACTTTCCTTCCACATCATTTTATTAATATGATATTATTATATTATATAGTATATTGTCATGTGAATGAACATCTAAGCTTTATGTCCCATCATCATGCTTAGTTACGATTTGTTTTTTTTTCTCTTTGCAACTCCACTTTTAGAATTTAAAATTGAATGGAGTACGGTAGAATAATTTGTATACTAAGAAGGAAAATGACATCCGAAATATTAAAACCTAATTATAAACTGATCTAATCCTTTTTTTTTTCTTCTTCTTCTTCTTTCTGTCATATATTATTGATATAAAGTTTTCACAACCATTTAGTACAAGTTAACTTCAGGTGAATTCTTTTTTTCAATTGAAATTTGATCTATTTTGATATAAGCTAAAAATAGTTATATCAATATAAAATTAAAACAAAGAGAAAACGGTTCTTCTCAAAAAAAAATTAAAGTGCAAAATAGAATATATCGATCAGACAAAAAAAGTCCTTCAAGCATAAGTTGAGTCGGAAAAGACTTAAAAGAGCTACGAAGTTACAAAACAAAGTCGAAAAAGGATAAAAAAAAACAAAGAGAGAAACAAGCTAGGTACCAACAATCAAGCAATAAAGATGATTATACCTCCAATAATAATAATTGAAATCGAACGTAGCATATTTGGATTTCAACCACAAAAAAGGTTGAGTTTTAATTTTTTCACATAAAATTTACAATTGTTCCTCCTTGTGCTGAAATATACTCACATTTCTTTCTTTTAAAATTACACATTCAATAAAAAGCCAAATAATATTCAAAGTAAATTGAACTTGCTTCAAAAAGCCACCTAAACCAACTAAGTGCACGAGATAATCAGAAAATTTACCCCAGGTCACTATATCAAAAGTCTAACCAATTTGAAAACCAAAGATCATTTTCTACCAAAAATATCACATCTCCGCCAAACACTTGATAACCGATTTATATATACTAAAAGAGTTATTTTATCATGTGCAAATTTAAACATGTTAAGAAGTTTAAAATACAAATTTTATATTACAACTTACACATTTAATATTAAAAAAGTTACTACTATTAGTTATTTTAACATGTGCAATATTACACATGTTAGACAGAACCTAAAATGTTGATAACCAAATTAAAAGAGATACCTTTTTCTTTTCTTCTTCTATTCTTCACTCAACGTGGGGAATTAAAGAGCAACAAGTTTCTCGATATCCCATTATTACCATCACCTATGGTTCCAAATTCCAATTCATCATTTGAATACTAGATTTCCACACCACCCATGGTGCCTTCCTAACATTGTTGATGAACATCATTAATCACCCCATTTATCACAAGTTCATGATTCTTTTTTATATCAGCCAACCAACCAACTGAAGACACATATTTTCAACGGAACCAAAGTATTCCAAAGTCGATTAGCTAGCTAGTACTGCCAAAAGATCTATGTCAACGCTTGCTACAAAACATTGGTTGATTGATAGTACTACTACTTGACTTAGGTGTGTGGGACCTGTGCAATTTGCTCAAATAATTTTGGTCGTTGGTCGACATATGTGACCAGTTGAGTGCAAGTTGCCACTACGTTCCCGCTAGTATAGCGTCATCTTGTATGCATTCCGAAATTCATTTTGGACTGGATCCATACTATACTAGGGATCGCAAATTAATTAATTAATTATTCACAATAGATAAGTTATAGTAGTAGTAATTGTTTGTAATAAACTGATTTTCATTCTTGCCACTCCAACAAGAACTAACAACTAACGACCTCAGTCTATCTCCTCATTGAATGCTTTACTTTCATTAATGTTTCTTTGCGTTTCCCTAGGTTTAATCCTATCCGCAAGCTTTAATAATTTATTTTGTTTTCAATTGGTTGGATCTAAGGCACCGCTAGGGTTGTATAAAACCTGGGTTTTTTTGAACCCGTTCTGGTCCATAAGTTATGGGTCGAGTCAGATTCATCCAAAAAAAAAAAAGAGAAGAAAGCGTGTTTTACAATCTAAAGGACTATTAAACCTCACAATATAACTTAATTTTGTTGACCTATTAACTCATTATTATATTTAAATATATATCAAATTATTTAAAGATGTTAAGATGAAATAGTCCTTTAAATAGCTTCACAAATCATAACAAACTTTTAGGTCAAATGAAGGCTAAAAAATAACAAGCAACAAACTAGATTTTGACCTTAATCTTTTGATCATGCCATACTAAATTTTAAAAAGCATAACTCAACTTAACCTATTTTCATCTCTGCTTGTAATTATACATGTGAAGTAGTTGCCAAATCAACAACCAATTTTACGCCAATGGATTGGACCTATTTTTCAAAAGTGAGACTTGATTTGATAGACTTGGTGAGAGAGAAGGATCTTGTTGTTACCTTTTGAGGACAAATACACCCTCATTGATTGATTTTTTTTTTCTTCTAGAATTTCCTCATCATTAGCATTTAGCAAGTTATTGATTGAATCCTTGGAATTTTTTTCATCAATAACCATCGACTTTCAGTTTTTAAAATCTGAGGTATTGTTAGGTGAGATGCACTGACCATAACAACTGTCGCATTGGTGTTGGTGGGTGAGACACATGTTTGACGTGAGATTGGGTATGCCTTTTTTTTTCCGTCATTTTCATGTGTTGTCTTCTAAAGCCACTCTTTGCAACTTATTTTCACAATTCCAACTAAGGTGCTCGTTGTTTGCAATTTATTCTTCGCAATCCCACTGAGGTGGTCATAACAACCACATATTTTGCAAATGATATACCGTCACTTTATACAGAACCTTGTACACCGTTAAACCATAATTTTTCAACGACGAGTTAGGTCAATTTCCATGCATACACGATTTTTTTCCCCATTTACACCTTCAATGTGTGGGTGTCCACCTTGATAGGTCTTCCTATGGCCGGAGCCATAACTAGTAAAAATCAACAGAAAGAGTAAACACATACAATAATTTGAAAGAATGTTATATTTAGGGACAATTTTTTTCCCTAATGAGTGTTTATAAATAGGGAGTACCAATGCCTCACATGTCAAAATATTGCACAGGATCCCATCTCATCTCCTAAAGAAGTGGCAATGAACCTCACTTCAATATGTGGAAGCATCTTATTGTGGATTACTTCGCATGTTTCCAAAAGGTTCAGCGTTATCGCATATAGGTAAGCGATTTTTGTGGCATACTGTATGGCAAACATTATTAGTCTATATTATCTTTTGGGATTTGTACGATTTGTATGATTGCATATACATACTATATTTTTTGGGTTACAACAATATGAATGTCCTCCTCTGTTTTTTAATATAAGCAAATTTGACTTTTTAGATTCATTCAATTAATGATATATGTGGTACGTAATATGGACCATATACATCATTAATTGAATAAATCTAAAAATCAAATTTGCTTATATTAAAAAATGAAGGGAGTATATTTTTTTTAATAAATTAACAATAACCACTTTAAAACCTACACACACAAGCTTAGGATGTGAGTTTAAACCTGGATTACAACATCCAGCCTGACAGCAATTACGGTTCACACAGTATGATTATATCATTTACTAGTTGTTTCTTATTTCTCATTCAAAGCAATGATAATGCAAAGTTGTAAATTAACCAACCATGGACCGCCACACCCTGCGATAAATGAAAAATTATTTTTTTCGTTAATGAAAATATTTATATTCGTGCATGTTTACGGTGAAATATAATTAGACATTTGTATTGATGCCAATATTATGGGCCAATCTTTGAGCCTAGACGGTGTTGAGAGGGTTCATTGAACTCTAATGGTAGGAACAAAGATAGCCAGACTATACAAAGGATCAAAGAAAGGATAAGTAAAGCAAAGTAAAATAAAATTGTCATGAACATCAATTCTCACGAGGATTCTGAGAATTAGGGATGTAACAAGTTGATTTGGTTCGAATTTTAAGAGGAAAAGTATTGAACTATTTATAGATAGTTTGTTTGATTTGGTTCTGTTTTTATAATATTTTTTCTCATCATCTGAACCAAACCAAGCCGATGAAAACATATTGGTTTGGTTATAATATATTAATTTTATTTTAGAATATCTAGATTCTTTTTTTCAAATACTACTTATTTTTATACTATTAAAACAAATAGATATAGACTAAAATGAGAAAAATAATACATATTGATTAAAAATTACATGAAGACAACATTTTTTTGAAGATAACAATACTAATATTTAATGGTTTGGTTCCTTAAAAAACATTTAATGGATTTGGTTAGGATTTTGGGTGTTTGGTTTTAAATTAGATACTCGAACAAATTGAGACCAATTTGATTGGTTTGGTTTGTATTTTCAGATCATTGCTTTGGTTCTTACACTACTTATCTAGATCTTGGATGTCCTCCATGAAGCAAAGAAAATGTAGGAGCCAGTTGAGCAGTTGAGATTATACATAGAAATGGAAGAAGAAGTACTTCAGAACCTAAGAAAGTTTCAGAAAAGTTCGAGGAAGAAAACTAACTCGAGACGTTATAAATCTATATATCAGAAATAACTAGGAGTGAGTGATATCATATAAGACTTGATTGGTGTTTCATAGGAAGCTCTGGAAACACGATGTATGTGACTCTAGTTTATGTGGCGTGCTCTCAATTTTATTTATTTCTACAGGTAGCTGAATTTCGATTCTTAAGAGCTCTAGTTTCAGGTGGTTTATACATTAGGATTTTTTTCCTAAACCTCACGGCTCGCGAGTAATAGCCGAGGAATTATTAGGCGTTTTAAGCTTTTTGGATAGATAGTATCAATAAAATTCTAATTATCGAGAAAAAGACATTTGTACATTTTATTTACATTGTTAACGAGTCTTGTACATAAAGGCCGGTTGTGATCAACTTCAGGAGTAATTTATGACATAGTTACTCTGTTTAATAACTCAACTTTACATATTGAAAAAATATTCAGGAATTACTTGTCTCTAGTTACAGCAAAATGAGAAAGAAATAAAGAACTCTCAGTCTCAAATAACTAAGACAAAGTCTACATAGTTATGGGTCAACGAGAAAAGAGAAAAAGAAAGTTTATCATGCATACTTTCTTATGATTTCTTCATTTTCGTTCTTTGCATCGGTGTAAGCAAGTGCTCGATGTAGCTTCCTCGGATCGAACACCTCAACCTCAGCCATATATGTGGCAGTCACAAGTCTATGTTCTGAAAATTTAAGTTCATTCCTTTGGTAATTCAGTAATCTTTGGTTTCCAATTCCATACACTTTTTTTTCTTTCAAATTAATTACCGTCCATAAATAGGATTTCCATCATTACATTCTTAGGAAGATTATTCCCATGAATGATTTTCATGACTTCAAACACAATCGCCCCCTAGGAAAGGAACATGTGACTCTAGTTTATGCAAACGACAATTTCATTGGTCATATTGAAGCATAGAAGATATATTCTTGAGAAACACAGACACATATGTATCAAAAGAACCATTACGTCCCCGAATGCATTGAATTAACCCAACAACTTTTCAAATTTATTTGGTTTGTACTTTGTAATATAGTTTTATAATAACTTATTGACTTGATTTGATAGAAAGTATATGATTTTTTCCTCAATTCTTGCATCTTTTCTTGTGTTATAGGTTAAATAGAGTTAGCACTCAGAAGAAGTGCAGTCAAAGACCATTGAGCCAAGATTTGAAGAAAACAAGGCTGAGTGAATTCGCTAAGTGAGCAGGATGTCGGCTAAGAAAATTCAAGTCAGAGTTTTGATGGAGATTTGCAGGGCATAATTTGCTAAGCGAGCACAATTTTGCTTTGCGAATTTAAAACCGATTAACGATACTTCTATTCAGCTGACAATTACTTCACAATCAAGAAAGCAAGCTCGCTAAGTGAACCACAATTTCATATGCCTTATTCCACTTACACACCACTATCTAAAGCTCAAAGCTGTGTCATTTTATGAAATACACTAGGAGAGAAAGAACGAAAAATGCGAAATAGAGAGGGATAGTTGAGGAATCAACCATTAAAGCTCTTTTCATCTATTTTCTTCTTGATTTTGTAAAGCTACCAATGTCAATAAGTAGCTAAATCTCTCATTGTTGGGATTAGATGTAATCAACCAAACTCTTTTATATCTATTTTTACTTGAAGTTATATATATTCTAGGTATTCATGAATATCAATGTTTATCCTTGTTATAATTTGATCACTCGTCATATGATGTTTGATTTGAAGTTTTATCGGTAAATACTCTTTAGATCTTGGTTTAGGATAAACATCTATTGAATCTAAACTCTAGGAGTGGATTTAAGTTTAATAGTCACATTTAAACAAGACGATTGGTCTCATATTTTTTTAGGGTTAATTATATGGTGCAATGATATGCACAACTACCATTGGATCAATATGTCTAGCCATACATCACTTGATTCAATGATAGGACTTGTTGATTTAACGGTGAAAACAAATTTGTAAATGATACAACACTTACTTCACTTGTGCACCATATAACTCCTCCATCATTTTAGATAACAAACCATTGTGCCAAATTTGTTAGCAAATAAGGATCAACTCTCAGTTAAATAAAGAGAAACAATATAAAGTATGTCATAAACAATATAAATAAGAAAACAAGGCACTTTATTAGAAAACAATAGCATTCGTAAACAAATTAACAGCACAATCTATCACGTTAAACAAAACCCAAACCCATAATATATGACTCACCTAATATAAGTTTATATTTGCTTGCTTCACTTTCGCCAAAATGTCGAAAAAAAATGTTGAAACCGGGACTCATGATTATCAATTCTGTCACTTATTCCTTGGTACAGTTCATGGTTACTGATTTGAATTTGATGTTCTTGTAATAACTTTGACAAGGAGTTGAATGCCAATTTTAATCCTTGATACGCTTTATAATGCTCTTCTAGTTTTGCTTCTGCACTTCTTGTATCAATTCTTTGAGCGTTGGTGAGATCCATCAGAGCTTTATATAACTCATCACCGTGATTGTCCATCTTCGCCAAATTGTCGAAAACAAGTTGAACTTAGATAATCAACTTTTTATACACATCTTCTGGTGTTGTTGTGTCACCCACTGTATCAATTTTTAGAGACTTGAAATCGTTCATCAATTTTAGAAACTCATCGTGCTTTTCCTTCATTGGAAACACAATTATGTTAACAAAATAATAACAATTCAGTTTATTTCATTATTATTTCAATTAAAAAAATAGAGATTGATTGACGTATACCATTGAATTTGATGGAGAGTTGAGTTGGGACGGCAGAGGCTGTGTATTGCCTTGGAGCTATACCTATAAGGATTGAAACCCTATTTTAAAAGTAAATTCAATAATAATCTTCTTAATTTTATTATCAAATCAATTGGAATCTCTTCCTTTTCTTTCGTGATCCTCAAGTCAATTTTCTTCATAAGTTTATTTTGTTATTCAAATTGTTTTTTTGACAAATTGATCATCAAATCAATTGAAATAAATCTATTCCAATATACAAAGAGATATACTCTTTTGGGCTGATTTTTTATTTTATTTTAGATCTATCCTTCTTATAATATTATTCAAGTTATTTATTGAAGAACAATTAAATTCCATTGAATTAGGAACAACACACCATGAAAATTTTATAGGGACTAAAAAGTGTGATTTTATTTTGTAGGGACTAAAAACAAAATTTTGAATATTTATAGAAACTATTTACTTCTTTTTTTTTAGGAATAGGGACTATTTACTTAAGTACCCCTTAAAACATTTATGCTTCACAATCACAAAATCCTTAATTTTCAACACATCCACACACAAAGTACAATAGTGTTGGATACGAGGAGGTGTATTGAGAAAAACTCAAATCCCATATAAAATAAAGAGTGACACTCTAAGTCAATTTCGTAAGGATGAATTAATCAACTTACTTTAAAGTAATCTTTGACATAATAACTCAACAGAAATAGAAAAAAGATCCAGGAATTATTCGTCTCTGGCTACAGCAAAATGAAAAGAAAAAAAAATAACCCTCACACAACTTGACAAAGTCTACATAGTTTTTTTTTTAAAGAAAGTTGAACTTGTATACTATATATATATATAGAGAGCAAAGATGCATTGTTGGTTTATCCCCGTGAAATTATTTTTTTAGATTTAAACCTTGTAATTTGAAGATTAGTTGGTTTTGGACCTTCATGAATTTTGACTGTACAAAATTGATGATATGACATGGGGTAAATCAAAATTCGTTCAAATTACATGGTCGAAATTACCTTAATTTTGAAATTTTATGCCATAAATGTCCAAAACCAAAGAATCTTCAAATTGCAAGGTTGGAATCTAAAAAAAATAATTCTACAGAGGTAACTCAAAAATCGCTAATATTACATGGGTACACGTATATTAACCCAAAGATTGGAATACCAACATGGCGTGACACACAAAAGTGGTAGTAGATATTTGGTCCCTTAAACATTTGGCCCAACGTTCGATTTTTGACGGTGTGTATGAAAAAAATATTTATTTGGAAATGCCAACCCTTTATATAGATCTCAGTTTACTCGAGAAAATTAGTTTTCACAGGTGCCATAAAAAAAAATCAAGTGTAATCAATCAATGTAAGATTGATTGAGTCTACGTTGATACACTGCTTTTTGGAGATAAGATCTCTTTGTTTCTTCATATGATATTTTTTTACAAGAGCAGTTATTGATTCAGCTATATTAGCAAGCCCAAGTAATTTAGGCAAATGAACAATATGGCAGCCAATAATGAGAAGTTAATCATCCTAATAATAGTACTCTGTTGCAAAGAAAGCTATTGAAATCATCAAGTTCCTGAATGTTGCTCATGAAAATCAGATAGATGATAACTAACAGCGAGACATACAATAATCTAATCGATGAAAACACTCAGAACCTTTAGATCCAACGAGCTAAAAGTGTTACGATCGACCAATGGTGTTTTCGAAACACATTTCTTTCGACAACTAATTAGTTCTCCAGCTTATTGAAAGTTGAAACACATTACGAAGTGTTCTAGAATCTGTGCATTAGAGCATCCATAACAATCAAATAATAGCAATTTGATATACAAATCAAAATGCAGCAAGACATTCATGTATTTACAATGTGTATATTCCCAATTTAAGTTTAAATATTATCTCTCATCACATCTTCTCTTCATGAACCTTCATATCTACAAGTTTGTTTTCTCTTCCAAATTCATAAACTAGCATGTAATATGCATTTAGAATAAATTAACCTATTTACCACCTGTCCCACACCTTAAGCTATTTAAATTTTATGAAATCTCATGAAGCAAGATTTCATAAATTTTTATTGAGAATGAGAACTATACTCTGTTTTGTTGTTATTTTTATTAGTTGGTACTAGTTGACTTTAGAGGCTTGGAGTGAATGATTGAGTTTCCCTACTATGCTATGCTACCATCACAACAGTGACTTTCATGACAATAAATTAAGAGCACCTTCTGTTAAAACATAAAATGAATTTGATTGATGCTCAAAGGTAATGTGAGATACTTAAGTCACCCATGATGGGTTGCAGGTGCTCAAACTAATGTCAATGGTGGAAGCAGTCCACTAGTGCCCCTCTAAAAATATCAATCTGACTCTAATTTCACACAGGTTCATGAATTTTGTGTAG
>Ga0099826_10001342_pt1 | contig 14587 bp, 22 predicted proteins | sample Mtrugardesep15_FD_76830 | JGI IMG/M metagenome (GOLD analysis project Ga0099826, IMG submission 76830) | Root nodule microbial communities of legume samples collected from California, USA - M. trunc garden sep15 | ecosystem: Host-associated > Plants > Roots > Nodule | place: USA: California... | reverse complement strand
GCCTTTGCCATTTAGCGCTCCGCTGCCAGTTGCTCGCGCCAGCGCTCCCGCACGTTGCTGATATCCCAGGTCCCACGGTCACGCATCGCAGCGCCCACGGCTTCGAGCGCATGCATTGCCGCATCGTTTTCGCTCAGCCAGTGGCATTCCTGTACCAGCCGCGTCCCAATCCGACGAATGACCAGTTCTTCGTGGCGGTACTGCCAGCGGTCCCAAAGCTTCTGCAAGCTGTCGCCCGCCAGGCTAATGGCGAGCGACAGCACTGCCAAAGCAATGAGCACTGCCAGGATCGCCCCAAACCATGCAAATGGTGTCATTTGAACCCCCTCTAAAGGTCGTTTAAGCGCCCGTGGAACTGCCGTTATCGGCCGTCTGATCGGCGTAGCCCTGAGTGAACGACCAGATGTGAGCCTGCCGGGTCAACTCAATCAGCACGCCGTTGTCGATCTGGCCCACGATTTCCACGAGCTGGTCCTGGACTTCCGCCAGCGACTTGCCGTCCCGCTCTGCCTGGGCAAGCATCCGCGCAATTGGCTCCAAGACGCTCTGTTCAATCGCCAGGTCGGCCGCATCGGCAGCGGATTCGATCCGGGAATCTTCATCCAGCGCAACGCGCAGCTCATCCTGCGTCACAGCGGCAAACTCGGCGGCCTGAGCCTGGGCGGTCCGCGCAACGGGCAAGAGCGCGTCGGCGGCATCTGTTGCTTGCGGAATGTTCAGTTCTTCCAGCATTGCGCTACGCGACGGCCGGGCGCCCATGTTCGCCGCGATCTGGTAGGTTTCCGCCCGATCCTTCCCAGCGGCCGAAATCTCGAAAAATTCGAGTTCTGGCGAAGGAACGTTTTCGCCGAAATTGAGCGTGGTGATCCAGCGGAAGATCTTCGAGAAGCTCGCCGATGCGATATCGCGGTCGGAATCGTTGATGCTGCTTTGCCGCTTCATTGCCGTTTCCGTGGCCGCGCGGGCGCCAACGTTTTGCAGCTCGGCAATCATTGCCTGGCCCGTCAGGGCCTTCGACATCTCGCGATTCGATGCATTGATCAGCGCTTCCTGTGGAAGCATGGATCCGGTGGTGTTCGCAATCAGCAACTCCACCCCTGTACCTTCGGGCACCACGGCATAGCCACCGTCCAGCATTGCGGCAACGGCCTGTTCCAGTTGCGCCTGTTCTTCGTCAGTCGCACCCGGACCGTAGCGCGCCACCGGCCACGGCAGACCGTGCCGCTCGCAGAACTTCACGAAATGACGCCAGCCGCCAGTCTTGAACGTCCAAGGCCAGAAGCAGCTGGAAAGCAACGCCTTGCCGTAGGGGTTGGCCATCGTTGCCATGTGCCGGGACACGACAAAGCGATACGGCTCCACCACTGCACCCAGCGGGGCTGTCTGGCTCAGCAACATCAGCTCGGCATCGGGATTGAACGTGAAGCGCCTGTTGGGTCGATCGATCACCTGCACGGGGACCAACCAGCCATCCCAGACGTCCCACACCAACTCATGCACCCGGAAGCCACGGAAAATGGCGGACAGCATTTGCCACATGACTTCCAGCCAGTCCGCCGTGGGATTGGGCGCGAAATGCTGCATCCAGAGTTCGCACAGCTCGCGTGCCTTCATCGCCTGAGCATCTTTCTCGGCCCAGGTGACCACTCGATAGTCCATTCCGCGGAATTCGCCACGAATCGATCGCAGCTCGCCAGTCACGTGCGCATCGCTCAGGATGGACTCATAGACCGTATCGGCCATGCCCATCGATCGAAGGATTGGGTCCGGGTTCGGCAGCGTATGCAGGCGGCCAAAGAACTGCGGATCGCTGTCGGCCGCAGCGGCTTGCTGGCCCAGCACGCGGCGGACCGAGCCAACGAACTTATTGAGCATCTTGTTATTGAGGGCCATAGATATTCACCTTGCGTTTGCCAACGCGGATTTTTGGAATGACGTGTCCAAGGCCCGAGTAGGCAAGCATGAACAGGATTTGCAGCGCGTCGGGGCCGTCGTCATGGTCCGCCTCCGGATAGAAGCGCAGTTGCTCGTTGAAAACTGTGTGCCGCTGGTGTGACCTGATCGTGGCATTGGCAACGTGCGGCTGCATCGAAAGGATGCGCAGGTCTTTATCGTCGCCAGGCACGATGCCACGCGCCGGCACCGGTACGCCGCTCTGGCGGGAGCGCTTCACCAGTTCGTCTTTGAAAAATGCCTGGAATTGGACTGCCTCAACACCCCATACGAGGCACCGATACTCGGCCTGAAAGTCGGTGATGTGCTGGATCTGCACGTCTGGCAAGCGTCTTGCCACCAATGCCTCCACGACATCCAGAATGCCCGTTCGTCGGCTCAGGCCGCCTACGAGCGTTGCGGACGGATCTCGCCCCTTGTTTTGGCGTCCCAGCGATGGATCGTGTGAACCGAAGAAAATCCAGTCGTGCGCCGGCTGGACCCAGTACTGCAGCCCCTGGAACGGCGCGTTTTCATCGTTCGACGGGTCGTTCTGATACTCCGAATCGAAGGCGTGGTGGTCGTTCGCACGGATCTTCATCAACGCCAACAGTGGGCGCATGGACGGCCAGGAAACCACGGCGCCGCGATCCATCGCTGCCTTGTTCGACTCATAAAAGCGGTCGGCAGCGTCTTCACCTTCATTCAGGAACAGCTCTTCCCACTTTTGCCAGAGGTCCAGCCGATCCGGCCACTGTAGGATGGCCCGGAACTTCACGGACTCCCACATAGGACTGCGGTGCGTGCGGTTCGCAACGCTGTCGTAGTGCAGGATCGTATTGAGATAGAGAATATCCATGGATCCATCGGGCGGACCCAGTGGCATCACTACCTTTTTCAGCCAATTTTCGTTCTTGTCGCGCTGTGTCTTCTGCTGGACGTTCTCGTCATTCTCCAAGTCATCCAGGAACACCAGATCCGGGCGGTGCGCACCGTGCCGAATACCCCGCATCCGCTTGCCGGTGCCGAATGCCTGCAGCTTGATATCAGTAGCCGTCAGCGCGACACCGACGTTCCAGACGCGGCCCTTGCCCACATGCTCTGGGAAGTCCATTGCCAGGCGCGGATTGTCGGTCAGCTCGACCTTGATGGCTTCCAGCATCATCTGGGCCTGGTCCAAGCTATCCATCACGATGGGCATGAAATGCTTGCTCTGACGAATGATGCAGAGCAAAGCGAAGACCTGCGTTACCAGGGTGGACTTGGCTTCGCCGCGAGGCGCGGAAATGTTGATGCGCTTGCCTCGCGGCGAGTCGATCCGGCTTGGCAGGTTGTCGAAGCACCAGGTGTGGAACACCGAGGGTTCGGCGCTGTTGCGATAGTGCGGAAAATACGTTTCAAAGAAGAAGCGATAGTCCCCGCCGAGCACGCGCAAACGGCGCTCTGCACGCGCGTCTTCGCCAGGCGAAAAGCCGTCGCACTCGGCTTCAATGAGGCGCCGCTGATCGTCCGTGAATGCCGCAAGTTCCTCCAGGAACTGTGTGACGGCTTTCGTGCTCTTTGCCATGATTTACGGGGTCTAGCTGTGCTTTTTCGCAACCTCCTGGCCGAACCGCTCCAGGATCTCGATATAGCCAGCGTGTTGCTTCGGATAGTGGATCTGGATGAACTGCGACAGGTCTTTCAGAACGTCCATGGCGACTGACAACGTGGCGAGCTTCGGATTCGAGCGGCCAGCGGCATTGATCACCTTGATAAGACTGTCCGACAGGCGCGCAATGATGTCGGCCTTCACCACCGGCTGCAGGCTCTTGTTCGACTTCAGCTCTTCCAGGGTGGCGAGAAACTGAACATTCATCTCTTCGACCACCTGAGCCGTCAGTTCTTCGACGTTGCCTTTCGACATCCGCTGTGCAGACCGTGAGATGTCCCAGTCGTCGCCGGCCGCCTTGGCCGCACGCTTCCAGTTGCGGGCGGTTTGATAACTGACATCCAGGGCATCGGCCGCAGTCCGCAGCGGCATGCCCTGGACGTACTTCGCCCGCACCTGATTGCGTGTGTGCTGATCGTGCGCCATGGATCAGCTGCCCCCGCGCTCGCCGAAGTAGCGAATGACTTCCACCAGCGCCGTCATCGCGCCCCCCGCGATACCACCGAGGCTTGCCGTCTTCACCATCAGCTTGCCGTGGTCACCTTCGAGGCGCGTAACGCGGCCTTCGAGGCCATCAATGCGTTCCGTTACAGCTTCCTTGAGGTCATCGATACGCTGATTCGTGGTTTCCTGGCCTTTGTGAACCATGTCACGGATGCCACGCAGTTCGCCCTGGATGTTGCCAAGCGCCAGCAGTACCTGGCGGTTCATTTCTTCGTCATTCATCGACCATTGCCCCGGTGTCGTTTCTCAAAATGCGCTTGGCACGGTGTGCAGCGCGTTGCGTTGGGCACCAGCTGGCGCCGCATCTCGGGGATGGAATTGCCGCAGTCGGCGCAATCCCCTGAGTTCTCTGCTTCCCTGTCCTGCAATGGCATGAGTGCGGCCCGCGCCCTTGCAATGCCAGCCTCGCGATCGGCTTCTTCCAGTCGCTGCGCCAGTTCCATCTGACGCTCATTCATTTGTTGGGGTCTCCAGCTCTTCGAGATAGCGCATGCAACCACTTGGCATCACCTTCCCGTAAGCCAGCAAGCCGCAGAGCTGCGCGGCCAGCCGGTGATAAGCCAGCGTGACGTCACGGTGATTGGCCTCCAGGTCTTTCGGCTTGCCCGACAGAGGCTGCGGAAGGATTTCCGGTGCCACTGTCAGGTTGGGCGGCGGCGGGGTTGGCGAAGGGGCCGGCATTGGCGTCACGCCAGCGCTGCAGGCGGTCAGCAGGCAGCTCAAAGTCATCAATCGAAGCGTGCGCATCGTCGCGAGCCTCCTGGTTCAATCGTTGGTAGAACTGATCGGCCTTCTGCACCGCGCGAATCGCCGCCTTGCCGGTTGATTGACCGCGCTCAATGTCCTGGTCTTTGCGGCGAACTTCGGCTTGATACCCGTGCTGTACGGCTGCTGCGTTCGCTACGGCTGCCGTTGCCTGACCGCTGCTACGGCCGATCAGGTAGGCAGCGCCGTGCGAGACGACCAGGACGAGCACAAAGCACAGCGCGGGGATTAGCCGCAGGCGATCGGTAGGATCGATGGCGGGCGTCATACGGTGCAGCTCCCATTGCCCCAGCCGGCTCGCACGTAAAGCGGTTCATGCCGCAGCAGGATGCGACGCGGATAGTCGACGTTTTCGCGCTGGTTGGCAGGGTGAATGCCCGGATTCAGATCGCACGTCACACCCAGGCAGCGCTGGGGCTCTGGCGATATCGCCTGGCGCTTATAGACCCATCCGAGGCCGCCGTTGTAGCCCGACAAGGCGAACGCCATGCGCTCGCAGTGGTTGGCCGCCTTCACGCGGTCGTAAAGGAACTTGTCGTAGGTGACCAAGGCGCGAATCGCCCAAGTGGGGTTGAACGGCTCATTCGGCTTGAGGGCCACATAGGCGCCGCTGATCCAGCTGGCCGTGGCTGGCATGAACTGCGCGAGACCTTGGGCGCCTACATGGCTGCGCGCATCGGCTTGCCAGCGGCTTTCCTGGTGGATCTGTGCGGCGAAGCTGGCGACTGGCGCTTCCAGGCCCCACATAAGCTGTGCCTGGCGCCGCAGCTCCAGCTTGTACCGCGCAGCTTCGCCTGGAATCTGCGCGTTTGCTTTGGGCGCTACGAGGGCCAGCAGGACCATGCAAGCCAGCACGAACGCGATGGCCAGCTTCGCAGCCTCGTACGCGGCATCGAGCACGAACATGAAGAGCGTGCGGCGCAGGCGTTGACCGCACGACAAGTCCGCCCAGGTGCGGGTGTGCCAGGGCTTCATGCTGCCAGTCCCACGCAGATCAGGCTGGCTGCCACAATGATTGCCCGCCGCAGGCATGTCGCTTGGAATCCATCGGTGCAGTAGCGACCTTCCACCTCGCAATCGCCGATGAACTCATGCGGCCGGGCGTAGGGGAAGATCATCCGATCGAGCCAATAGCCGCCCCAGCCGCCAAGCGACATGAGGTGAGCCTTGTAAAACGTGATCGAAAGAAGCGCCTCCGATTGGCGCGTGGAATAGGCCAAGACCGCCAGCAGAACGCTGACGACCAGCCAGAGGCTGAGGCGCGGGGCCTTGATGCGAGAAACCTTCACAGAGCACTCCGAAAAAACGGGGTGCGCTTGTGATGGTGGCACCCGTAACCTGGCCTGCTCAGGTTACGGGGCGAGTGACTTTAAAGCGTTGTGAAACGTTTCACAAACTCTGTTTGCGGTACTGCGTCGTTAGCGACTGAAGGGAGAGACGTCACCCCTACGAAACTTCCCAACAATATTGGAGGTATTGGTGTAAAGCAGTGAGCCGTCCCTCGCAATGATTGCGCCGACAGCCGTTCCTTCGAATCGAAAGCCAAAGAACCGCTCGCCGGTATCGCTATATTTGTCGGTGAAGATCGTGTACTTCATGGCTTGGGGCTGTCCCCAGTCATTGTCCGTGGGCTTTGCATCAAACACGAGCACAGTCCCGTCGCTGCGGACTTCCCACTTCTGCCAGGACCACAAGTACTGGGCATCAGCGCGAATTGGCTCGGTGTATGCCCACGTTCCGACGATGAAAGCTCGTGCTGCATCGACGTCACTGATCTTTGCCGGGTCAGCCCTGCGCGCCTCACCCAAGGAATGCAAAGCAAAGGCGCCCGACATGAGCATCGCTGACAGCGTGAGTGCCAGCATTGCGGGACGGGAAATCGAGCGACCTTGTTTCTGCAGAGCCTCTTTCGCCCCCTCCCAGCGAAAGACAACTCGATAGAACGCAAAAGCAGAAAACAGTGAAAACAAGGCGGACGCCGAGGCAACGAAATAGCTAGGCATTGCGCTGCTCCCAATAGCTTTGCCAGCGAGTCATGCTATACGCCAGCGTGGTTCTCAATTCCCAAGTGGACATACCCTTGAGCATTTCGCGTTGGAAGGCGGCCTTTGTGAACTCCAAGATGGTCCCCCGTAGCCCCGGAACAATAGTCCACATCCGCAAAATCTGAGCAATCATTGCATCGGGCGAGAGATCGCGCCCAGCCGCGCAGTTTTTCCAACCCTGCAAAAACACTGTGGCTCGCCCGAACATTTCAGCGGTCATGCCCGTGACGCTCTTAACGCCGACGTGCGCATTGAGCGCTGCCCGGACGATCTTTGAGGACACTAGTCCGGATTCAGCCTGAACGACTTCGTCTGCCCATATCGCAAGCTGTGCTCGTTCTTCCTGGGTAAGCCTAGGCTCATGAGTTTCCGCGGCCTCTGAACCATTTGCCGCCTGAGGCAGGACATAGAGGATTTGCGTTACCGAAAAATCGCCTTGAACCTGCACATTGCGACTACCCGTGGCGCTCATAGCGCCATCAGACTGTTGAACCTTTGACTCCATTCCCTGCTACTCCCGTACAAAAGCACTTCGCCACGAATCTTTGTATGTCAATTGGACTGCATTTTACGCTTGCGCAAAATGCGCTGCTGGCCGCCGACCTGAGAGATCCCATGGCCGGTTGCGACCATGTTCCCGTGCCCCTGAACTTGCATGCCAGGCGATGGCTGAGATTCAGCGCTGCCTTTCGCATAAGCGGCAGCAGTCTCCGGTAAGAAAGCCGTAACCATCGCGGCGAGTTGGCTCGGCGAAACCGCCATCTTCGATGCCGAAACCATCGTGAACGCCTTTTCGACGGCCTGTTTCACGGCATCCAGAGGCACCCCCGCGCCCGTCGATCGGTTGCCCGTCACGATGTACTGAATGTCCACGCCAGCGCTCGAAACGGCATTCAAATACACGGCGTCAGGCGAACGTTTGTTTGCCTCATAGTTGCCTTGTGTTGTCTTTGTGACACTCGCAAGTGCTCCAAAGTCTACTTGGCTGAGGCCAATACGCATCCTTTCTTCGCGCAAACGCGCGCCAACGCTGGATTCCATAATTCCCTCTTGCGTAGGACAACGTTTGTTTGCTATTGTGCGTTCATTCGTTGTCTGCTTGATTATCAATTGCGGAGCAAATATGACAGGGCAAGAGGTGAAGCGCAAGCTGCGCGAACGTGGGGTAACCATCAAACAGTGGGCTGACGAACACGGTTACCCGTATGTGCTGGTTTCGCGCGTCATTCGCGGTGTGCAAAAGGCCAACTATGGCAAGGGGCACGATGTTGCGGTTGCGCTTGGGATGAAGAACCCCGAACGGGAGGCAGCATGACCGGAAAAACGATGGCGGTCGTTGCTTCTGCCGAGAAAAATCCCAACGTTGGGACTTTTGAAGTCAGCGAGGGTGCCGCGATTCTCGCCTCGAAAATTGGGCTCGATCTGAATGCCCCACGTGCGGTGCGCCTCGATCGGGCGGCCCACAATATGAACCTGTCGGCGCAGTACATGCTGGCTGCAGGGATCGACTTGCTCAGCCTGCGCGCGGAATGCGAACACGGGGAATTTGCTGATCTACTGGATGCCCATGGGTTCGCACGCATGTCTGCGTATCGAGCCATCTCATACGCACAGTTCGCGGGAAGCCTGCCCACAGCTGAGCGAGACAAGATTCTGGCGTTGCCTAAGACAAAGGTTCTGGAGCTGGCAAAGGCAGACCCTGAAGTCCTGCAGGACCTGTTCGAAAACGATGAAAAGTTCGAAGAACTAGCGGCGCTGTCCGTGCGCGATATGCGTGTGGCCATCCGCACGGCCAACGCCAAAGTCTCCGACTTGTCGACGCAGAACGAGACGCTGGAGCGCGAACGCGATCGCCTGAAGGAAGAATTGCGCCAGGTCCGCGAGGGCCGCGTGAAGACCGGCGGCCCGGTGCCCATCGTCGTTCAGGACATCCGCCTCGAATGCGCGGCGTTGCACAAGAAAGCCAGCATGTCGATCGAAGACATTGGCCGACTGGCGGCTGAGCAGCTAGCCAACGGCGCGGCGGAAGATGTGGAATGGAATGTCCCTGTCGCGCGTCACCTGTACGCCTCGCTGGCCTCCCTGCAGGCGATGGCAAGCGGCCTCATGTCGCAACTGCGCGACGGCTACGGTGCCGCCCTGGACGGCGAAAAGACCGTCCTGGACAACTTCAGCCCAGAGGAAGCCACGCGCTGTGCCCTGGAATACCAGGTCCTGATCAGCGAGCACGACCACGAAAAGCGTGCGCGCGAATGGGAGCGCGAAATGGAGCGCCCGCGCAGCGTGGGTCGCCCCAAGAAGCAACCCGGCAAGCCCAAGGGCTAAGCAGCCGCCCGACGTCAATCCATCAACACTGCCCCCCGGTGTGCCATGCGATCCGTACTAGCCTTGAAATCCGACATCATGACCAGCCAAGTTCCGGCTGCGCTAAACAGCGATCCGTGGCTGGTCGCCACTGAAGCTCAGCGCCAGACCGCCGAACTGCGCTTCCAGCTGATCGGCCCAGGCATCAAGCTTGTGCAGGCTGGCTCCAGCGTGAACAACGTTGCGGCCTTGCTTGCCGAGCGCCTGCAGGCCACCGACTCGGCCGTCCAGCGCCAGATGCTAGCCCAGCTCGGTGACGACGTACCGTCGCACAGCACGCTGAAGCGGTGGCTTGCCGCGTTCCAGCGCGAGGGCAAGGCGGGCCTGCTGCCCAAGCACACGGGGCGTGTCCGGCAGGACTATGGCTGGGAGCTGCGCGCCACGGCTCTGTACAACCTGCCCAGCAAGCCATCGTATTCGGCCGTATCGCTGAAGCTGCGCAAGGAGGGCTTTGACACCGCCTCCGAATCTCGTGTCAAGGCTTATCTGAAGTCGCTGCCGGCCACGCATGGTGAGAAGAGCCCCGCGCGCGTCGGCCGGCATCTCCACAAGCTGCGGCACCAGAAGTACCAGCCGCGCACCCTGGAGCAGATCAAGGTTGGCGACATCTACGCCGGCGACGGTCACGCGTGCGACTGCTACACCGCGCACCCAAACACCGGTGGTCTGTTCCGTCCGGAGCTGACGGCGTTCATCGACATCCGTAGCCGCTACGTGCCGGGCTGGTATCTGTCCGAGTCGGAATCGGCGCTGTCCACGGTCTTTGCGCTGTCCCACGCGATGCAGGTCCATGACCACATCCCGCTGTTCCTGTACCTGGACCGTGGTGCCGGCTACCGCGCAAAGATGCTCAATGACGAGGCAACCGGCTTCTACGGGCGCTTTGAAATGGATGTCATTGGCGCGCTGCCTGGCAACCCGCACGGCAAGGGCTGGATCGAGCGTTGGTTCCGCACCGTGCGTGATCATCACGACAAGTTCTTCGCGGGCGGCCAGGTCTATTGCGGCAATGACATGGCCGAGGAAGTGAACCGTCGCCTGTCCACGGACGTGAAGTCGGGCAAGCGTCAGGTCCCGAGCCTGGCCGAGTACGCAGCCAGCCTGTCGCAGTTCGTCCACGAATACAACCACACCCCGATGGACGTCCTGGACGGCCGCACGCCCGCCCAGGTGTGGGCATCGTTGGAGAAGAACCCCGTGGTGCTTGAGGCCGAGGCCATAGTCCGGCCACGCGAGAAGCGCACGGTCCGTCGCCAGATGGTCGAGCTGCACAAGCGCCAGTACTTCGCCAATGAACTGGCGCTGTACGACGGCAAGCAGCTGACCGTGGAATACGACCTGCACAACGATGGAACAGTCTGGCTCTTCGACGCCAAGGACCGCTTCGTGTGCCAGGCCGGATTGGTGCGCACCGTGGGCGTCGTGCCGCAATCGCGCCTGGACGAACAGCGCGAAAAGCGCGTCAAAGGCCAGATCAAGCGCCTGGAGCGCAAGGCCGACGAGGCCCGCGCCCGTGCCCAGGACAGCATCACGGTCGATCAACAACTGGAACAACTGCCCGATCTGTCGGCGCCACGCACCCCGGTGCGCCTGGCAAAGAAGACCGGTGTCGTCATCGACATTCTGAATCCCGACGAATAAGGACCCATCATGACCAAAACCACTCAGGAAGCCGTTGTGACGGCCATGCCGACCGACTGGGCTGATTCCTACAACGAGCAAAACCGGAAGGACGTGCTCGCCATCATCGGCCAGATCGCAGAGCTGGGCATGACACGCTCCTTTCTGGCCCGCATGGCGCGCGTCAGCCCTGCCACGCTTTCCCAGGTGCTGAACGGCAAGTACCCGACCGACCCGAGCAAGCAGATTCGCCAGATGCGGGATGCGCTCAACACCCACGTGAACCGCGCTTCTGTGACCGCGACGCCGTATGTCACTACCAGCGTCTACCAGATGGCGGTGGTGGTGTGCGATCGGGCGCGCAAGTACCGTAACTTCGGGGTTCTGTGCGGTTACGTGGGCGTTGGCAAAACCGGCAGCATCAAGCAATACCAGCGCGACAACGCGCACACCATCATCCTGGAAGCCAACCCGGATATGTCGCCCAAGGTCATGCTGGACGAGCTGGCGAAGGCCCTGTCTGCGCCGACCTCGCGATCCATGGACGGCAAGTTTGCGGCGATTGTCGACGCCCTGGTCGACACGACCTATCTCCTGATCATCGATGAGGCCGAAACGATGATGCCGCGCTGCCTGCACTACCTGCGCCGCATCCGCGACAAGGCAGGCGTCGGGATCGTCCTGGTGGGCACGGATCGCCTGCAGCAACTTATCAAGCCGTCATACGGTCAGTTCGACCAGATCCGTTCCCGCGTGGGCTTCTGGCCGCAGGTGATCAAGGGGATTTCTCGCGAAGATGCCGACGCGCTGGCCCAGGCGGCGCTGGCAGACCAGGGTGAGCTGCCCGAGGACGCCCTGGAAGCGCTGTGGGGCTACTGCCGCGGTTCGGCCCGCATGCTGATCGAGAACTTCATTCCGGCGCTGCGTGACTACGGCCTGAAGCGTCATGCCATGTCGGCCGATCTGGTCCACGCGGTCGCCCGCGATGCGCTGCTCCTGGGCGACGCTCGCGCGCTCTGAGAGGTGATCCGAATGCAGACCAAATCCACCCGTGCAGGCGTATCCGTCCACGCCACCCCGCAAGGCATGGAAGTCAAGGCGAGCGGCGCAGCCGCGTTGGCCTTCCTCCGCCGCATGGCGGGCTTGCCCGAGACCGATGATGCCGAGGCAGCCAGCGCTGCAGGCATTGAATCCCAATCCGACCAGGAGGTAGACCAATCATGAAGCTCAAGGAAATCATCGCAGGCAGCCCCGCCCTGGTGGAGTTGCTGGCCGGCTGGCAAAGCGTTCGTGCGGAGGTCCGCCGCGTCCTCGCCCGTGTCCGTCTGCAGCGCGAGCTGACGAACCTGGACCGCGAAGAGGAACGCGCCGTGCATGAGGTCGAATGGCGCCAGCATGAGTTGACCCAGGCCGCGCAAAACCTCGCGCTACTGCAGGTCCGCTACGAGAACCGTCGCACGGTCCTGCGCCGCCGTCTGCATGCAACGCGGCTGGAGGCTGTAGATGCCGTTGCCTGAAGTTTGCTGCCCGGCGTGCCGTGCCCGAATGAGCCTGGATGTGCTGCTGGGCGACGACGGCGTGCGCGAAATGCTGCTGGCCCTGGTGGACATCCACCCAGCCGGCGACACCTTGGTGAAGCCGCTGCTGCGCTACATCGGCCTGTTCGGCCCGAAGAAAACGCAGATGGCAAACGGGCGCATGGCCGCGCTGATCCGCGAGCTACAGCCGGAAATGCAGGCCGCACAGGTCATCTGGAGCGGCACGGTCTACGCGGCGCCGCTGGCCCTGTGGGCACAGACCTTCGAGTACGCCGTTGCCCAGGCCGCCGCAGGGAAGCTCGATCTGCCGCTGAAGTCCCACGGATGGCTGCGTTCCGTGATGGCAAGCCAGGCGGGGCGGTCTGCAGGCGCTGCAGAGCGAGCCAAAGAAGACCAGGCGCGCGGCGTTGCCGGTGCCGGCACTCCTCCTGAACGCCGCGCCGCCAGCAGCGCGGCAAGTGGGCCGCAGATGCTGAACGCCGCGCTCCCAAAGACTCAAATGCCGGATCACGTGCGCGAAGCGATCCGCAATCTCAAAGGAAACAAGGAATGACCAACCAAACCACGCCGGGTGCCGTGCCCGAAGGCTACCGCCGCAATGCCCAGGGCCATCTGGTCCCCGAAGCCACGATTCGCCCCATCGACCTGGAGCGGGACCGCCTGGTCCGCGAAATCGTCAGCCTGGCAAAGCGCCAGCGCGAACTGCTGGGCGAGTTCAAGTCCCGGGCGTTCGGCGATGCCAATGCCTTCGTGTCCCTGTCGGCCGACATGTACGACGTCAAGATCGGTGGCGCCAAGGGGAACGTCACCCTCCATACGTTCGACGGCTCGCAGAAGGTCGTGATCGCACGGGCCGACACGATCTCCTTTGACGAACGGCTGCAGGCGGCCAAGGCGCTGATTGACGAGTGTATTACCGACTGGGCACGGGGCAGCGATCCCAAGATCCAGACGCTGGTCCAGCAGGCATTCGAAACTGACCGCGAAGGCAAGATCAACACCGGCCGCGTGCTTGCGCTGCGCCGCCTCGACATCGAGGACGAGAAGTGGCAGCGCGCGATGAACGCCATTGGCGAATCGGTGCAGACCGTCGGCACGAAGACCTACATGCGCTTCTACGAGCGCTTGGACGGCTCCGAGGCGTACACGCCGATTTCGCTTGATTTCGCCACGGTCTGAGCACCATGCACTTGATTAATTTTGCCGCGCAGTTCGCGCCGGCCGTGGAGAGTGGCATCAAGCCCCATACCGTTCGCGCCAAGCGCGCGGACGGTCGGGATCCTCAGCCTGGCGACGTCCTGCGGCTCTACACCGGGCTTCGCACAACGCAAACGCGTCTGCTCCGCCAGGAAGTCTGCGAGTACGTGAGCGAAATCCAGTTCCTACCGCCCTTGGGTGGGAAGCCTCAGGTCTTCCTGGGCGCCGAGCTGTTGACCGTCGAGCAGCTGAACGCGCTGGCCCAGGCGGATGGCTTCGAGGGTTGGCGCCCGTTCGTGGCCTTCTTCGAGAACCTGTACGGGCTCCCGTTCACCGGCAACCTTATTGGCTGGTCCGTCACGCCAGCCTACGTCCGATTGCAGTAACGCCCGCCGCGAGCGGTTCGCGGCAAATCCAATCCTCATTGAATGGAGTTTGAACGTATGAACAAGTCCCAACTGATCGAAGCCGTGGCTAAGTCTGGCGAAATGACCAAGGTGCAGGCCGGCTCTACCGTTGACGTGGTGCTCGGCGCCATCAAGACTGGCCTGCAGGAAGACGGCGAAGTCGCTATCACCGGATTCGGCGCCTTCAACGTGACCGAGCGTGCAGCCCGCCAGGGTCGCAACCCGGCCACGGGCGAGGCCATCGAGCTGGCCGCTAGCAAGGGCGTGAAGTTCAAGGCTGGCAAAGACCTGAAGGAAGCGATCGCCTGATCGATTCCTTTGCGAAACGCCCGCTTTCGCGGGCGTCTGCTGGGTGTGGTGGCCCAGCACTGATGATGCAGCCAAGGGGCCTGATATGAAGAGTTATGCGCAGTGCGAGGCGATCGTGAGAAGCCTCAGCGAAGCATTCATCGCTGGCTTAGCTGGAAAGCGCCGAGTCTTCCGTGTCAGGAGTTGGATGTTTCTGCATGCGGGCGATCCGCGCCGGCTGGACGAACAGAATGTCGACAAAGAAGAGCGTGAGAT
>Ga0099826_10001341_pt1 | contig 14589 bp, 11 predicted proteins | sample Mtrugardesep15_FD_76830 | JGI IMG/M metagenome (GOLD analysis project Ga0099826, IMG submission 76830) | Root nodule microbial communities of legume samples collected from California, USA - M. trunc garden sep15 | ecosystem: Host-associated > Plants > Roots > Nodule | place: USA: California... | reverse complement strand
TAGAAGTTAGAGCCAATTTCAGGTGAGATTCTGATTTTCCAATTGAATTGGTATTTCCTACTAAAGCCTCTCTCGTTGTAATCATAGCCCTTTCTAAATTCAGCAAAACAGCTGAAGGCGAAGAACAGTGAATATAAACCACACTTATATTGAATAGAGTTCTTTTAATAAAAAATTCCACATGTTCTCATCAAAATATTTCAGATGTTGAGATTTTTTTTTAGAATAAATTAAACTCCATGTTAAATAATGAGAGTACAGTTAAAATTGGCTATAAATAGAGACATTCTTCATCCATATTATACACATAACAATTTCAGATGCAGACCAAAATTTTAATCCTAACAATCAAATTAATTTTTCTTACATATGACCAATGGTCAAGAACAAATAAAGATTCATTGCCTTTGACGAGTGTCTTCTAATTCAAACTAATTTTTGTTCCCTTATCCAATTCTATATTACATTTATAATCATCACTGACCTTCCACAACTCCAATACAACCCAGATCCTAGTGAAAGGATCAAATGCCCTTAAATTACATGTTCAGAAGCGGAAATAGTTCTAATCTTAATGGTAAAGGATCCAAAAAAAAATATTCAGTCTTTTTAAAGGGGTAATAAAGATAAATAAGATTTTAACCTAGATAGAAAAAAAAAAATGAAATGAAATGAAATGAATCAAGAGAACAATGTGTTAAATTAAACAAAAACATACCCTTTTTCCGCCATCAATTGTGACAAATTTGAAAGGAGGTCATGTTGGATCTTTTATATAGTACTCCCACAATGAGCACAAGTTTGCAGCTCTCACTTCAGCTTCATCCTCCTTCTATCATTTTAATTTTTTAACAAAACATTGCAAAACTATGTCCTTTTTCCCTCCAAAAAAAATAAAAATCAACGCAGGTACTAGCACTGTTCCGCACAAAAAAAATCCATTGAAGCAACCATTCATAAAACCATAGTTACTGCACAAGGGTGACTAGCAATCTAAATTTTTTTATTCCAAAGCACCATTGGCCAGAAAACCCAATCAGAAATTGAACAAATTAAATTTTATTAATCGCTACTTATATAACAAAAAGAAATGCCACAAGTAGACAAATAGTACAATCACAAACTCCTGATCAATCAGTTTACCCTGGATATATTACAGCACTCTACCTCTATAATATATATCAAATTCCTATAACATCATTTGCATAAAAATGACAGCTTCTTCATCTACTGTTTTCTAACCAAGCAGTTACTTATTGCAAACAAAGCAACCTCTACAATATGCTTCCAGCTCACCTCCTCGCCAATACTGAAAATTGAGATTTATTTAGTCTTTTCTCTAAAGATTTTTTAAATTTTTATTCATATATCTGCTGCATTGAAACTACTGAAGTTGCTACACATCAATAGTAAGTATACTTGTGATAACTTACTTTTATTACTCAAAAAACATTGAATTGAAGGGGGTGATTGTACATTCTTAATTAGACATCTACAAGCATTTCAATTCAATCTTCGCTTCACAATTTGAATTGAATGTACAAACGTAAATAAAAGCTCAATGTAAGAGATGGCATAAACATTTCTTAAGTTAACAGTATCATTGCACATATGCTAAACAACTTAACTTAGGACGCCATTCTATACCATCTCTGCATAACTTTCTTCAGTATTTTGATTAATATAAAAATGTGAAAGCTATTAATTTTTATCAAATTATAAGAAAGGGAAAAAAAGAGTGCAAATGCAAAAGCAGTAAATTGATTCCATAATACTTTATGTCTTCTTCCTTTTTATTAAACCCAAAAAGTTATGTCAATATTAAAAATATTACATCCAAATGAACAATTAAATTAATTAGCAGATAACAAATAAGAAAAAAATGTGAGATGGAATTAGTAGAAGTGTGAGACAATAAAAAACTCAACATCTGTGGATTCATCTCTATGGTTGTCTGGCCGCTGCCCAATTACAACAAATCCACCATATTCTGAAAAACGCGTCCATCAGAAAACAAGCAGTAGCTATAATCAAGCTTTTTCTGTCCGCACTGAATCTTTAACAAGAAAATGAAGTGTTTCCTCATCCAAAATAAAATCAGTGCAAAAAATCACTACAGCTCTGAACAAAACTAATTTTTAAAACCAAACAAGTTAATAATAATAAAAATAATAATGGAAAATCAAAAGGTTGAGGGGCTCATATCAAGTGTAAATTATGAAAGCTCTGTCACTGTGGAAAAAACCCAATTCAATATGAAGGGACAGTAAGAGAAAGAGGAAGAGGAGAAAGAAGACGAAGATAGAATATGAGATGCCAAAGCCAAACCCCTTTGGTGAAAAGGGTATGGCGGCACCTTCAAGTTCTAACCTTCTTCATTTTCTTTTTCATTTCATTTTTTTGTTGATATTGATAAATGGAGAGTATCTTAACTCTGATAGAAGTTGGGTTATGATTTTCTGAATAAATTGGGCTTTTCCCACTAAAGACCTCTCTCATTGTAATCATCGCCCCATTTTTCTACTTTCAGCAAAACAGCTGATAGCAATGAACAATGAATCATGTACCCATGTAAGACTTGCTCACAATATACACTATTTCTTGTTTGCAGATGACAGTATAAACTATAAATACATTTTAAAAAGAATACATTGGTTATGATTGAATAAAGAGACATGATTCAAGTTAAATTCTGCACAAAAAACTAGACTAAACTGTAACCATAGTCGATGCATCTGGGTGACGAGCAAAAACAGTATCTGAAAACACAATTGGTTCCACAAACAAATCGGAGACAAATAAAGGTATCCTACTCCATAGACTCCATCTCTTGTTATCAAGGGATAATTAGGATTTGTATCCCACATCAGCCAAAACCTATTTTTACTTCATCCATTCTAGAGACTTGTCTCTAAGCCCAACTATTTGAGGATTAAACTATAATAAATTATAATACTAAAAAATGAGATTTATTTGGTTTGTACACTTTACTCTAAGACTTATTTAGTCTGTATTCATATTTCATATCTAGTACTACATTGAAACCATTGAACTTGCTACACCTTTAATATCAAGTGTATCTGTGATAACTTATATAACTTCAAAAATATTGAATTAAAGGGGGCAACTGAACAGTCTTACTAAGACTCCACAAATATTTTGATTCAATGTTCACTTCCCAATTTATAGTGATTCAACAAATGTAAACAAAAAGGTAAATACTACTCTAAGATTTTGCTTGCATTCAATTTTCAAGAAATTAGGTATAAACATTTCTGAAGCGGACACTTCCACCGTTTCACATATGCTTTGGCTAATTATTACTCCAAGATAACACTGTAATGGTTCATCAATATCATCAAGTCACAGCAAATTCTCAGGATCAATACTTAACATGCAATTCTATGCCTTAAAAACATGCAATTTATACCATCCCCACATACCTCAGTATTGATTAATATCCAAGTGAAAAAGCTTATAACTTGTATCCAATTACTAAAAGAGAACAAGAGTGCAAATGCAGCAAATTGATTCCAAACATTGTATCCATATGCATGCTACTTTATGTCTTCTTCCATATTATAAAACCCGGAATTTTCTGTTAAAATAAAAAAATATACATAAAACAATTAAATTTAAATAGCAAATACTAACAAATAAGAAACTGTGAGATGGAATTAGTAGAATGGTGAGCCAAATTACAACAGAACCCGCCATATTTGTAAAAAAAACATGTTCAGTAGTTGGTCGATTTGATTCAATCTCCAACAACCTAACCAAATAAGATTTTACGCAAAGTTAACTGAATCAATTAATCGGGCATAGAGACCACAAACGCGGGTGTCAATCCAGTTTGGTTAGGTTGGGGGAAATTGAAACAAGCCTATTTTGAATAATTCAAAACAAAATCATCAACAAGAAAACAACAAATGCTTCCCATTCAAAACAATTTCAGTGCAAAAAGACAAAAAACTACAACCCTGAACAAAACAATTTTTTTAAAACAGAGAAGCTAAAATGATCATAAGAATGGAAAATGAAAAGGTTGAGGGGCTCATATGAAGTGTAAAGTTTGATAGATCTATCACTGTAGGAAAAAACCCAATTCAATTTGAAGGGACAGTAGGAGTGAGAAGAAGAGGAGAAAAAAAGAAGAAGACAGAATATGAGATGCCAAAGCCAAAACCCCTTTGGTAAAAAGGGTATGGCGGCACCTTCAACTTCTGACTTTGAATTCTGCTCTTTATTTCCCACATAGCATTTGCGATGGATGGATGGAATTGGGTATTATTTCCCACATAAGACATTTTCTCTCTTTGTAATCATCGCCCATTTCACCTTCAGCAAAACAGCTGAAGGCATTGAACAGTGAAACTGACCCACACTTTATATAGACCACCACATTTTATAAACATTTCAACTGACCCACCTTCAGTAAGATTGTGGTTGCATTCAACTTCCAAAAAGTTAGGTATAAACATTTCTGAAGCAGACACTTTCACCGCTGCACATATGCTCTGGGTAACTATTACTCCAAGATAACACTGTAATGGCTCACCAATATCAATCTCACCAAATTCTCAGGACCAATACTTAACATGCAATTCCATGCCTTAAATACATGCAATTTTATACCATCCCCGCATACCTCAGTATTGATTAATATACAAGCGTAAAAGCTCCTAACTTGTATCAAATTACTACAAGAGAACAAGAGTGAAAAATGCAAATGCAGCAAATTGATTCCAAACACCGTATCCATAGCATACTACTTTACGTCTATTTCCTTATTATAAAACCCCAAATTTTCTGTCAAGATAAAAAAATACATAAAAAAAGGGCAGCCCAATACACCAAAGCTCCCACATATGCAAGGTCCAGGAAGGGGTCCCACCATTAAATTTAAATAGCAGATACTAACAAATAAGAAACTGTGAGATGGAATTAGTAGAATGGTGAGACAAAAAAACGCAGCATCCCTGGATTCCATCTCTACCTGCCCAATTACAACATAACCCACTATATTTGTAAAAACACATGTTCAGCAGTTGGTTAATATGATTCAATTTCGAACAGCCTAACCAAATAAGATTCTACGCCAAGTCAGTGGGCATAGAGATCACAGACTCGGGTGTCCATCCAGTTTGGTTAGGTTGGGGCAAATTGAAACAAGCCTATTTTGGATAATTCGAAACAAAATCATCAACAAGAAAACAACAAATGCTTCCCATTCAAAACAATTTCAGTGCAAAAAACCTACAACCCTGAACAAAACAATTTTTTTAAAACAAAGAAGCTAAAATGATCATAATAATGGAAAATGAAAAGGTTGAGGGGCTCATATGAAGTGTAAATTTTGATAGATCTATCACTGTAGGAAGAAAAAAAAACCCAATTCAATTTGAAGGGACAGTAAGAGCGAGAAGAAGAGGAGAAAAGAAGAAGACAGAATATGAGATGCCAAAGCCAAAACTCCTCTGGCGAAAAGGGTATAGTGGCACCTTCAACTTCTGACCTATAATTTGTTTTGTTTATTGTTTTTGGTTTTGATTTTGGTTTTGAAAATTGCTCTTTAGGCACCCAACATTTGCGATAGATGGAATTAGGTATTACTTCCCACATAAGACATCTTCTTTCTTTGTAATCATCGCCCCCTTTCACCTTCAGCAGAACAGCTGAAGGCAATCAACAATGAAACTGACCCACACTTTGTATAAGAAAATGAGAGATGGAATTAGTAGAATGGTGGGGAAAAACATCCGAGGGTTCATCTCTAAAGTTGTTTGGCTGCTGTCCAATCACAACCAATCCCACCACATTTCAGAAAAAACATGTCCAGTGGTCGATTCTATCTTCAACAATCTAACCAAGTTGAGTATGAAAACCACAGAGACTAGAGTCAAACCCAGTTTGGTTAGGTTGGGGGAGATGTTTGCATGGAATCTTCAACTCTCCGATCTTTGATCTAAAATGTTTGAGATTTATTTATGTTTAGATATTGATATTGATGTTTCTATAAATGAAAAAACGAGCGAAATTGAAGAGAAAAAGGAGGAAGAAGGAAACTCACAAAGGAAATTGGGTGAGAGAACGAAGAACCGCGTGTGAGGGAAGTGCGGTAGCGAGAGAGAAAGACCGGGCTAGTCCTAACTGGTTCCTAGTGACTGCCCTTACTTTATAGGTCACCGTCTTTCTAATTCATTCTTAGATTAGTATTTTACTCTATATATTTTAGATTAATGACTGTTTTTGCTATAAAAAATAAAAAATAATCAATAAGATCTATTGTCATGCGACAAAAATATAAACACATAGATCTAATTGAATTTTTTTTACAAATACGAAGAGTAATTTGAAATATTAATAAAATCGGTGACTAGTTTGAAATATACATATTTATATAATATAATAAATATTTTATTTATTTTTGGTGTACAATTATTTAATTTATTTAGCTATTTAAGCAAAAACTTAAACCTAAAAACTAATACGGTAATCGTTTCATCCTTACTTTTATACGTTCATGAGCTACAAATTTATGATTTAAATCAATTTGATATTTATTTTAGCATGCATTTTTTTATATGTATTTTGAATGTTTTTATTTTAATTTTCGAGGAATATTTTGAATGTTTTTTTATTTGGCTAAATACTACGATTTCTACTATTTTTTTAGTTGCTTTACAAAAATTTGGATCGTAATTTTATTTCAATTGTGATGTTTTTTATTGTTTTTCTATAATTAAAGTGCGGGTAATGGGTACGAGTATGAGTATTTAGGTGTCATATGGTATGGAGAAAGACACTAAAGTTGTTACCCACGAGGGTACGGATATTTTTTACAAACGCGGATGTGGGGAAGGGTACTATAGTACCTACCCATTGTCATCCCTAATTATTGGAATAATTGATCTTATGTCAAATTGTCATTAAGGGGGTCTCAGCTACTTGGATAATCATCACTAGAACCGAAAATTGTTCAATAAGAATCACATATTTTTCAGATGCATGCAAGCATAAAGAACCAAAATCGGATTAGACCCAATTTTATCAAACAAAATATCATTTCAAGTTCCAAATCTGCATTTGAAAATTAGTTGTGAGGTGGATGAGAACGTTGTGGAGGAAAGAAGAAAGTGAGTTGTGTGGTACTAGATCTTGAATTTGATCCCTCACCATCTCGATTCTATTCTTAGAAACAGTGAAAAAAAAGACAATGTAATAATTTGTGGTGAAAGAGGAATCCAAGACACAAATGTAAAACGAAATTGAAAGAGTAATGCATGCAGGTTGTACTAGATCATGTGTGTTGTTGTGTGATTTTGTTTTTCTTGTTCAAATAGATTCGGAAAAAAACGGGTCGAATTAGTATTAATTAAGACTAGTGCGTTGGAATTGTGCTAATTGGATTTTGGAGTGGGAAGTTGGAAGAAACCCATGTAGAAAGGATTGCAACGAGGGAAAAAAAAGTTTATGGGTCAAATTTGGTGTGGACAGTGCATGACGAGATTTGGTGGGAGATCAAATCTAAAGGTGAAAAAAATGGTCTAAGTTGGACCTATCTAATTGGTGGTGCAAATTAAATGCACCATATGTGGTGTGGATGGTACATGACAAGATTTGGTGGGAGATCTAATCTAAAGGTGAAAAAAATGGTCTAAGTTGGACCTATCCAATTGGTGATGCATCCGTTGAGCGTGTTGTTGCATCCGAGAAGCAAGACTTTGTAGTGTGGTTATTACAATTTTCATCTGAATTTCTAATTCATCAATTCGTTCACCCATCTTAGGTTTCCTTAGCATCTGTAAATCTCTGGTGGTGGTATTAGTTTGTTCCAGCAGGTCGGACCATAAGATATGAATTTATAATGAAAACTTTGAACTGTAATGCTTGGATCCACAATTACACGAGATAAGGACAATGTAAATGGAAAATAACAATTGATAATGAAAACTACCAACCCCAAAAGCACATAGGCTCCCCAAATCACCCAAGGTGACCCACAAAATCATAACAGAAAGATAGATGATTATTCCTTCTCATCCCTATTGCTTATATAGCGAATATCATACATTCCATGCATTCTTCTTAGCCACGTCACCCTCCTTTGCTACTTTTGTCTTCTTTCTAGTGTAAACCTTCCAAACTCCCTTTGCTACTTTTGTCTTCTTTCTAGTGTAAACCTTCCAAATTCTTGGTCTAGGTCCACAGTCCAGGCCCACTCCAGTAGCCATGTTTCTATCAGGTCCATTGTCCAGTTCCCCCTTTCTCTTCACATCAATTTGGGGTCGAGTTGATATATCAGCGATGCCCTGCAAGATAATGAAAACACATTACTATTAAATCTTGCAAGCAATATTGAACAAAAGTCTTTTAGTAGATGATAAAAGAAATGTAACTAAGAATGGTTAACAATGACCTAAAATGACTATCCATGAGAGTTAGGAAGATTATTATTGTCCTTAAAATGACTATCCAGGTTACAAACATGTTCACAATTTGTGCTGATCCAGTTCGAATTATATAATCCTAACTGTTTTTTCCTTGAAAAATGGTGTTTAGGGGTTGTTCGGATTCTATAATCCGAAAAATTCATGTAACGCGCCCTATTTTTTGAGACTTTCGGATTATAAAATCCGAATGGGTGAAAAACTCATTTTTTTTTCATCCCATAACAAAGAAAAAACTCAGTTCGGATTTTAAAATCTGAAAATCTCAAGGGCATTTTTGAAAGAAAAAAAATAAGACGCACGAGAAATGGATAGGGTGGAAAAAGTAATAATCTTTTAAATAAGATGAAGAATGAACCACATTTAAAAAAAAAATCCATGTTTGTTGCTTATTTTAAATAAGATGAAGAATGAAATCACATTTTGAATAAGAGGAAGCATGAATTCACATTTTAGCAAACATGATAAATGAATTCAATTACAAAAATAATTATGTCTATTTATTATATGGTCAACAATACATACCATAGGACCCCCTAAAAAAAATACATACCATAGGATGTTTTTGACCTTCAAAATTTTGCATTTCATCATTGTTCCCTCCAGATTCTGAAGCAGTCCTTTTACCCGTGGTTTGATTCTGAGATCCACCAACCTTTTGCTTCTCCATCAACTTTTCAAAGAACTGTTTCATATCCAAAACAATAATTTCATTTTAGAAAATTCATAAGTAAAATGTTTTATATAATTTTCTAGTGATTGAATTTTTTGAGTATGATGGTGTGTAACTGTGCGTAAAATTCTTTAGAATCTACTCCCACAAACTAAGATTTCATCCCTTTTGGTTCATGTGATATCCAAGTGATACTAATCTACTCATGTGGAAGAAATCATGATGATTACCTCTTTTGTACCAAAAAAAGAAGAAAAGAAATCATGATGATTAAACCTTTGCCGAATGGCAGAGTTGCTACATCATCAGTGCCACATTAGCATCCAATGGACGATTGGCATATGGCAAGGAAGAAAAACAAAAATAAACATTTTTTAAGAAGGCAAACTAGCCTACTGAAGTTGACATCATAGAGAATCAAACTTGAAACCTTGATAGGAGCTCTAAGGTCTTTGCCAACACAACCAACTCAGATGGATTAAACACAACATAATTACTGCGATTAAACACAAAAATTATAAATTCGAGGGACTAAAAACATAAATTACCCCAAAAAAAACTTTACTATTACACTTACGTCATATCAATTTAATGGTCATGGAACCATTATTTGTTGGAATAGCCCAATTTAAATTAAGTTTGATAATGTTGTCATATTATCAGTGTCAATCTCAAATTTGAATAACTTGTAACCCTAAATTTAACTCAAAATACCACGAAAACCCTCAAAATATATTTTCATGAGTTTGATTTTAAAGCTCTATAAATTCAAATTGAAGGTATAATTCTCAAATTTCATTCTCATGTCTATCTAATTTTCAGATCTGTAAATGAATATTTGATTATTCCGTAATTACTTTTTAGGATAAGTAATTTCAAAATTCATCATGCGTACCAATAAAACGCAAAATCATGGCAAAACATAAATATAGAGGGAAAATGACATAAACTTGTTGTGTGGCGTGACAGATAAATTCATAAATTTCTAAACATCTCATTCTTTAAAATCCATTGAACAAGAAAAAGATTGCAATATCTCAAGAATAAATCAAGTTATAAGTTACGTTACGATATAATTAAATCATGATGGAATTGGAAAATAAGATTAAATTGTACTAAGATATATACCTGATTTGTCTTGTTGAATCAATTCGGCCTGAACTTCTAGGTTTTCTCTCGCGTAGTTGTAATAAAAAGTTGCACTGTCAGTACGTAGGAAGACTTACCATTACTCTGTATAGTATTGATCAAATGGGCTGACCTTCTGTGTCCAGACCCAAATAATGTTGATCAACGTATAAATGAGCCTAATTAGATTGATTTGCTTTTGGCACCTCCTTATTTGCTTATAAGCTACTTGATAACATGTCTTCTTACGTTATTTTCCACATATTTTTCAGTCATTTTAGTTATGTTTTGATCCAAATTAGAGGAGTTTTAGAACAATTTTCTATGGTTTGCAGGACATTTTGTAATATTTTCATTTTGAGTCATGTAATTTTAGTTTTCCCGAATCAGTCAATTATTAGGTGTTTTTGATGTAATTCACTACAAAATCATGCAAAAAAACGCAAAACAAAGCATCTCATGAGGATTTGGAAAGACAATGGATGAAGATTCAAGAGGCCTTTGAAGATATTACAAAGTGGAGAAATATGTTCTGAGTCCAAGACAAGGAAGAAAACACTAAAAAAGACTAAGAAAATGGCAAAGACACAATCGAGCACAACATTGCGCAACCCGGGTGTGTTGCTGCACACCATGGTTGTACGAAACAATGCTGAAAAGCATTGTTTTTGTGCCTGCATGCGAGGAGATCCATACCACGCGCGAGACGCGTGCGTCTTTGGGGAAAAAACGGTTTTTTGATGTTTTTCTTCTGCATAGTTGAGGAAAAGCCTAGTTTTTTGACCCAAACTCACTTGGAATTAGCCTATAAGTACAACTCCTTTCATTCACAATTATTCATTTAGAACGAAGTAGTTCAAGAAGAAGGTAAGCACTAGGAGCTTGAAGGGAAAAATCTCTTCTCAACCTTAGTCGCTAGGGTATGTTTTATTCTTTTGTAATTTTATCATTAGTTACCATGAGTAACTAAACCCTAACTGAGTAGGTATCTCAGATGAACCTCTATTTGTTCGTTGGATCTTTTTAATTAAAGTCTTTTATTCAGTTTAATATAATTTCTATTCAATTTTCTTATGCAAAAGTCTTAATGCTTTCCTTGGACCTATGGAGTGTGACATGCCTAGGGCTGATGCATGAACGTAGAAATAGAGAAAACATTCTTTTTTGTATATTGCATATTGAATTTTATTCTTTTCCCCTTGGTAAGGTAGATGAGATAGAGTTGCCCGTTTGTAGAACTACTAAGGTAAGAGAGAGCATGTGATGAACAATTCATAGATGAAGTTGAAGTCTTTAGATGACAATTTAGAAATCTCAATTCTTTTATGTTTCAATTACCTCTGAGAGAGTAAGGTCTCACTCTAATATTTTGTATGTTGGCCTATTGGACCTTATCGGATTGATGACCCTACACCCTTTATAGTTTGTGTATAGCCTTTAGAGTGATCAACATGTGAAACTTGACAACCAGAGAGATATACTGCCTCATGAACACATCACTTAAGTAAAACTCTTGTCTAATAACTGAATGTTGACTTGTCTTTAACCTAACAAGTAAATAGACGAGGTTTGAAGAATCCTAATTGCTGCTTAAGTTTTGCAATCAAACCAGATTACCAACTTACTACTGCTTTGCACAATCAAATAAAACTTGCAAACTCCCTCTAATTTACTCGCTTTATTTTATTTATTGTTTTTATACGACTGTTTTTGAGTTGAAACGACAATCCATGTGAAGATGATCTTTCTTATCACTTAATTACTTGTGAACGATTTGGCTCACTTGACAAAATTGTCCATCAAATTTTTGGTGTTGTTGTCAGAGATTTTTGATATTTTTAACTAGATAACTTTCTTTAGTTGTTATTAGTTAGTAGTTTAGTTTTTATTTTATAAGTTGTTACTAACCGTAGAATTTTTCCTTTTAGTTTTAGAGTAGATTTTTTTTTTTTAATTCTAGAGCTATTACTAATTTAAACTAACATTGTTCTTTCTTTTGTAAGGACAATAACATTTTTCTTTTATTTTTCGATTATTAAGGTATTAAGAGTAGTAATAATTAGACTTAATTAATGATTTGGTCCTATAAGTTATTTGTTGGTTATATTATGATCCCATAAGTTATTAACGTTACGTTTTGGTCCCCTAACTTAAAATCCATTAATCAAATAAATCATTTTTGTTAAATTTTGTAAAAAACTGTTAATCTTCTTCATTAAACCCAAAATTCATCACTCCTTCATCATCGAAACCCAAAATCCATCACCGAAACCCATAATTCATGAAAAAAAAATCATCACATTCATCCTTAAACCCAAAAAAATAAAAATCCATCAAACCCAAAATGAAAACTAAAAGTACATTCATACCCTCCAACAACACATCAACACGTTTTGTTACCTTCACCAACAAAATCAATTGATAAATCGAATATCAATTCGAAGGATGACACTTCAGTGACTTTGTGTTGGGTGACTTTGGTGACTTTAGTGTAATTTAGATGAAAGAGAGTGATGATTGAATGATTAAAATAATATATTTTGCTGAGAGAGAATTAGTGGTTAAGAGAGAGATAGAAACAAAGGCACCCAAAGACACCGAAGCCAAAGTCACCGAAGTGATACACCCATATACGGGGGAGAGAAAATTTGAATTTAACAGTGGAATGCTGATTAGGAAAAGCATTAAACCGAAATTAATGCTTAAAACTATGGAGGGAAAATTTTAGGGTTAGATATAGCTTGACCAGACAAACTTTAGAAAGAAAGATGAAAATAAATACCTTTGAGCAAATCAAGACGACAGGAACCAAACCGCAGGAGGGAGGGGAATAGAAAACGAATAAGAAAAGCAATTTTGAAAACGAGATGAATTTATGAATGGTTTTATAAATTCTGTTTCAGTTTGTGTTTGTTTCAAATTCTGCGTTTGAAGCTTGTTAAAAAAAAAATTCTGGGTTTGAAGGATGAATTTATGAATGGTGTGTTTATGTATCTTACTCATTTTATTTAATTGTATTTTTTATTTTTCTTATTAATTATATTTTATTTGTGATAGTAATGAGGTGCTTTTTATTTTATTTTTTAAATGAATAAATACACATGTGGCATCTAACTCAGCTAAGTCAGCTGCCACATATATGTTGATTTGGTCAAAATCAGACTTTTAATAGAGGAGCAAAAATTAAGAGTCTTAAAATCCATTTTTTTTTTCTTAAGTGGTCAAAATTACAACTTTTTATAACATGTGGTGAAAATTGCATTTAACCTTGGTAAAAATCAATTTTTTTTTTTTTTTTGCGCTAGAGATAGGGAAACCAATATACAACATCATTAGATTTATACATTTGATGTTAGAGATGGAAGTGAGACGGTTGATCTTGGTGCGATGGGCCCCTGTTGAGTAAAAATCAAGCTCTAGACTTTGCAAGGTTGATCTTTAAACCGGATGCACATCTAAAAACATCAAAAAGTGTAGTGATCAATTTGAATTAAGATTTTTTTTTCCTTAATAAAGATGAGAACATCATCATCAAATAAGAGGTGAGAGATGTGAAGGCCATTCCTTGCAAATTGTATAGTTGTCATTTTCCGCTATTGGATGCTACAAAAATAGAGATGGATTGCTTTTCCATACAAATTGAAAAAGAGAGTGGATCTTCATGCCTAAGATCATGAGTTGATTGCAACAAATGTGAGTAATCATTGATACCACCAAATGTTTCTAAATGTGTGTATGCCAAAAGAGAAAATGAGAGACAATGTTTAATTCCTTCCTCGATGCTTCTCTCAATTGTATTGAACATTTTCTTCCACCTTACTATCTTTCCAGCACAAAGTAAATTTGATAGGATATATATATTTTGTTTACACGCATTTGGAGTTAAAAAACTCATATATGCGAAATTATATTCATGATTTTCGATTCATATATAATGTGTGCAGTAAAGACGTTAAAAGCGTTGACTAACAATGTGTTGGAGAATCAAAACTCAACGCCTTCTAGTTTTGATGAAAACATATGTTGGGAAAGACTAATGATAGAACCGAAACCACAAAGTACGGTGGTCAAGTGATGAAAGTGTTCTTCGATGTTTTATGAACATGGAAGTATTTGGTTGGGGTTAAGGTAGCCGCAAGTTCTGCGGATAGGGAGGGTGAGGGAGGAAGAGTAGGAGGGACCATGGCAATACAAGAAGAGAACCAAATACAATAAGGGCGTTGCTATATGCCGCGAGAGATTTGCTTGAGAAAATTTCACAAATACAACTTTTTGTTATATTTCAATCCTTTTTTCTTTTAAGCTTTTGCATTGGTTATATTTCTTTCTTTCTTTCCT
>Ga0099826_10001340_pt1 | contig 14590 bp, 11 predicted proteins | sample Mtrugardesep15_FD_76830 | JGI IMG/M metagenome (GOLD analysis project Ga0099826, IMG submission 76830) | Root nodule microbial communities of legume samples collected from California, USA - M. trunc garden sep15 | ecosystem: Host-associated > Plants > Roots > Nodule | place: USA: California... | reverse complement strand
TTTTTTGCTTATAATATGGGACGGAGGGAGTACTATCCCAACAACATTATGTTGAGAAACTTCTTAAAAAGTTTGGTCATTTTGACTCTAATCCTATGAGTACCCCTTATGATGCTAACTCTAAATTAGTGAAAAATAGAGGTGATCCTGTTAGCTAGAATCAGTATTCTCAAGTAATTGGGAGCTTACTGCATTTGATGAATTTTTCTCAACCTGATATTGCATATGTAGTAGGTCGTTTGAGTAGATATACTCATAACCCGAGTAAGGATCACTGGCAGGCACTTGCTAGACTTATGAAATATTTGAAAGGTACCATGAATTATGGAATTGTATATAAAGGAAGTCAAGACAAATCTTCTAGTTCAACAATATGAACTATTCAAAATGAAGGATGATAAGCTTTTTGAAGAGTTCATGAGATGGAGTTGTTAAAGGATGGTTGATCCAAGAAAAGCAAGTTTATTGCTCTTAAATCAAAGGACAAAACAACCAAAGCTTTCCAAGTTGTAGAGTCTGAAGAAGATTCTTAAGATGGTGAGAGTGCAAAAGCTTCCCTAGAAGGAACAATGGTGCGAAAGGATCCAGCTCTAGAGAAAATAAGGGTGAACATAAGGTCTGCTTTAACTGAAAGAAGCCTCGACATTTTATAGTTGAATGTCCTGAGTTCAAGAAAGAGAAACCTAAGAAAGAAAGTTTCAAGAAGGAGGCTTTCAAAAACACAGTCAAGAAAAGTCTCATGGCAACATGGGAGGATCTGGATGTTGACTCTAATGTTGAAGAGGAAGCAATATTTGCTCTGATGGCAACTACATCAACTCATTCTAATTTTGACTTTGAGAACGATGATGGTGTATTTTATGAACTTACTAGTGAAGAGTTAATCACTGCAATTAAAGATTTGGTAAGTAATCTTCACAGCAAATCAAGAAGATTTAAAATTTCGCAACAACAAAACAAAATTCTTCTTGAAAAAGCTAAAGCTCAAGATGAATAGGTTGAGATTCTCAGAATTAATAATTGTATTTAAAAGAATCTCAACCCTCTAATATCCAGTGTAACTCTGAAAAGTATGATAATGCTTTTCAAGAGTGTCTTTCTAATTACATTGATCGAAGTAAGATGACTTCAATGATTTATGGTGCAAGTAGGAACAAGCAAAGAGGCATTGAGTATACATAAGATAAACCTATCACAAAAGTTCATATTTTGGAAACTCTAAGGAATGTTACTTGTTCATACTGCTTAAATGGATGACATGATCAGAGATCATGTTCAATGCTGAAAGCTTTCAAGCTGAAAACGCTGAAAAGGATAAGCTCGTCAAATCTAACCCTAAAGGACCTGTGAAAATACGGGCACCTAAGTTTGAAATTATTTATGTTTCAATATGCTCAACAATAACATTCAAACACCAATCACGGTACCTAGGTAGTGGTTGCTCACGACACATATCGGAAGAAAAGCATATGGTCTGAACCCTAACTCAAAGAAAGGGAGGAACTGTGGGATTTGGAAAAAACCATAGAGGGTAGATTATTGGTATAAGGGCCATTGAGCTAGTGGATAGTTTTATAGATATTGAAATTTGTGCAAAACTAGAAGTTTATCTTATACCAAATGAATCCCTTGATGCTTCAGAACTAGTTGCACCATTTGATGCCCTATAGGATTTTGCACACTCAGGTGAGAAAGGGGCAAGCTCAAGTATTGTTGCACAATCCTCTTAAGGCAAGATCATAATTCAGAAATTAGCATTCTATGTTTGGACTATTGTCAATGATTGATCAAACCTTTATGGATGAAGCTTTAAAGATGATGGGTGGATTGATGTAATGCAATCTTAGCTTAATCGGTATCAAATAAATGATGTTTGGGACTTAGTGCCTAAACCATATAAAAAGAACATCATTGGAATCAAATGAGTTTTCAGGAACAAGCTTAATGAACAAGGATAAGTTGCTAGAAATAAAACTAGACTAGTATCTCAAGGCTATAGTCAGCAATAAGGTATTGATTTCACTAAAACTTTTGCTCATGTAGCTAGGTTAGAAGCAATAAGATTATTACTATCATATGTTGTAAACCATGATATTATTTTATATCAAATTGATGTTAAAATTTCATTCTTAAATGGTCTTATTTCTGAAGAAGTGTATATCAAAGAACCACCTGAGTTTGAAAATTTAAACACCCAGAGTATGTGTTAAATTGAAAATAGTCAATATATGGTCTAAAACAAGCTCTTAGAGCTTGGTATGATGTACTTAGTAACTTTCTTTTGGAAAATGGCTTTAAAAGTGGACAAGTAGATATAACCCTCTTCATAAAAACTTACAAGAATGAAATTTTAATTGTTCAAATATGTTGATGATATCATCTTTGGTTCTAATAATGAAACTATGTGCAAGAAATTATCTAAGATGATGCAGGCAGAGTTTGAAATGAGTATGATGTCAAAATTGAAATTCTTCCTTGATATTCAAATCAATCAATGCAAAGATGAAGTATATATTCATCAATCCAAATACACCAAAGAACTATTTAAGAAGTTCAACATAGTGGATTGTAAGTTGACGACTACTCATATGCATCTAACATGTAATCTAAGCATAGATGACTCAAGCAATAAGGTAGATCAAAAGGTATACAAATGTATGATAGGTTCTATTCTCTACCTAACTGCATCTAGACGTGATACTTTATTCAGTGTTTGTTATGAGCATGTTTCCAATTTGTTCCTAAAGAAACTCACTTATGTTGTTAAGATAATATTTAGATTTATGAAAGGAACTACTAATCTTAGTTTGATTTATAAGAAATCTAAAGATTAGTTGGGTTTTGTGATGTTAACTATGTTGGAGATAGAATTGAAAGAAAAAGCATCAGTGGACGTTGTCAATTCATTGGTAAATATATGATATCTTGGGCTAGTAAAGACAATCAACAATTGCTCTGTCTATAAAAGAAGTAGAATACATCACAGTTGCAAATAGTTGCTCATAATTGCTCTAGATGAAACATCAGTTAGAAGACTATCAGATAAGTGAAAACATTACTCCCATTTTATGTGAAAATATTATGCTAGGAAAGAACGAAGGATGGCAAAGCCGAAGAAAGAACGAAAAAAACTCCAAATGATGGCAAAGCCGAAGAAAGAAAGAAAAACTTCAAAAATACACCAACACTTCTAGGAGTTTAAGGCCCGCATATATGTTATTAAAAGAACATTCTAGAGCTCTCTGGGAGGAACCTCCTAAATGATTACATCATACAAACTCTGATTGAGGCTAAAATTAGCTAATTAATTAACGCATTTGTTTCCTTCACGCCAAATGTGATTAAAAATAGCATGCCATCATAAGTTTGAAAGGTCGCATATATGACGAACCAAAGTAAGAGTGCTAACATTGATCTTGTAGCCTCCTCTTATCATATCAATCAAAAGCTTAAAGTCACTATTCAACTATAAGATAAGTGTACATTGTCTTCTCGTCAGTTGCATTTCCGTGTACATTACTCATATTTTAGCATGAATGATATCACAAGCTTCAATTTTTCGCCTATACCCTTATAGACAACGACCATCTAAGTCCCAAAAAAGACCGCCGTAACTTGTGACATCCATTGAATTCTTGTAAACACCATCACAATTTAGATTTATCCAATTCTTGTGAGGATGCTTCCATCTGATGTCAATGGTCTCTTGTTGCCTTGGCTTTCCCGTCAAAAGAGTATGCTCATAATGCTCAATCTCCTCGACCATCCTTAGAATCACATGGAACGACTCATTTGCTCGTAGTTGCAATTTGTTTCTCCATATCTACAAATACGCCACCATGAAGACAAATTGCCAACTTAAAAAACAAAGTTATACATACAATTAAAATTCAGTTATTTTATTGGAAAAAGATAAATTATTGTATCAAAAATAGTATCAATTTATTGATTGTCTTGATTTGTGTAAAATATCAAAATGTGACAATTAAAAACGAACAAAGATAATAATTAGTTGGGTTAAATGACTTTTACCCCCTGCCATATGAGGGTCATTTGGTTTACCCTTAAAAGAAAAAAAAAACTTGAAGATTCCCATTTGCCTTTAGAAGATTCTTTGGTTTACCCCCCTAAGACCATCTGACTCGATAAATGAGATGATGTGGCTTGCTGACTGGGTATTTACTATTTTTTTTTGATTTTTTTCAATTTCCACGTCATCTCAATAATCCAGTCATATGGTTTGGGGGTGTGAATTAAAGAATCTTCATTTTTTAAGGGGGAATTTCCAAGATGTGTCCATATGGCAGGGGTAAAGAATTGTGGAAAATAAAATAAAATTGAAGAAGAAAAACAAAGAAAAAGACAGATAGCGCTGATCTGGTAAACGTCTGTCTATGTATGAGTACAACGTTCATCTCTCTTACTTGTCGATCTGTCTCTGTTTTCATTCTTTTCTTGTATTCTTACAACAATGGCCACTGGAGTTAACAGAAAAATTTCAGCAGCATCAGCTCGTTCTCACACCAGGAGGGCCAACAAATCTACTTCTTTTCAGCTTCCTTCAGGTGGGTCTTAGCTTTTTCACTCTCTTTTATCTTTTCTTCATCAAAGTTTTCATTTTTAGCTTTCAAAATTTAATCGGTCGTGTTGTTCTTCAGCTTTAGAATTCCCAGGTTACAGGAAAAAAATTAGGATGAATATGGAAATATGCAGATTATTTTGTTTTACTGTATATAATGAACTCATAGCTAGAGTGAAAGAGAAATAGTTAGATTCTGATATATTGATTCAATTCAACATAATGAAAATACATAGATGAAGTTTATATTGTATACATGCTGGAATCTAACTGTACTAGTTCAGTTAGTTAGGAACTTTAACAGGATTTAACTAACTATTTGGCTAACTGTGTAATACCCCACAAGTTGAAGATTGATAAATGTTTATCAATCGATGCTTGTAAATGAGATGGAAGAAATGCTAAGGTAGAAGTGGTTTGGTGAAGATCGGATGTTTGGCTTGTAAGAGACGAAGTCAGCAGCTTCGTGAATCCAATGGATAGTTTCATATTCTAGCCACGGCGTACGGCAATCAATCTCAAGATGTTTTGCAGTATTGTGGAAGGCACTTTTATTATCACTGGATAAGATTAAGAGAGACAGCTTTACACTAGAAATATGTAAGTTAGTAAGCGAGTAACTGGCTGAAGCTATTGCACGGTATTGAGATTTAGAGTTTCAGAGAGCAATAATAGTAGACTGCTTTGTAAAATGTCATGTAATCAAGGAATCCCCTAGGAAAAATGTAGCAATATTTTTAGAGCAGCATGAGTCGGAACAACCAGCTCAATCGGAATTACTATAACTGTGTAGATCTAGAGAAGAATTCCCACTGAAGAAAATTCCCTGAACCAGTAAACCTTTCAAGTAGTGATGCGAGCTTTGAGCAGTCTTGAAATGACACGCACTAGCCTTGGATAGAAATTGGGAGAGTAGCTGAACAGGAAGTGTGTGTGATATCAGGCCTAGTGGTCGTTAAGTAAATGTGATATCAATGTCATTGAAAAGGGCCCCATCATCATGGTGAAAATGAAAACTAGGTTCCATAGCAGTTGAAACCGGTTTGCTGCCAAGTACGCCCAAGACAGAAAGCAAATTGAGGCAGTGTTGTATTTGGCAAAGGGAAATGCCTTTAGGTGAGTGAGCAACGTCAAGGCCCGGAAAGAATTTTAAGATACCAAAATATTTTATGCCAAAATTTGAAAGTTGTTGTCAAGGATACTCTTGATCCAGGAGAGCTCGGAAAGATGATCCTCAACCTGGACAATGTTGGCCACATAAAGGAGGAGGGTTCTATAGAAGTAAGTTGTGATGTTGGTGAGCATCAACTGGTCATAACGAGCTTGATTGAATGGTAAGCTCAAATGTAAGGTGGACAAGCGTTTATACCATTCTCTACTCGCTTGTATTAGACTATACAATGATTTAAGCAACTTGCAAACCCTATGAGGGGAAGAATTCATCAAACTTGGGGCATAACATCCTCCTTTAACTCACTAAGAAGTAAAGCATTCTCCATGTTTCATTGTTGAATGTGCTGCCCTTTAATGATAGCGGAGGCAATGATCATCCTCACAGTAGCCATTTTAGCAACCGGAGAAAAGGTGTTAAAGAAATCAATCCCTTTGATTTCTGTCTTCCTTTTGACTTTGTACACCCATTTACGGCCGATAGAATTGACGCCAACAAGTTTGTCCAGAATAGACAAATTACAATTAGTTTCCAAGGCTTTTAATTCTTTGTTCTTAGCCTCAACCCAACATGGGTGCTTCCTGGCTTCGAAGTAGTTAGAGGATTCAGGGATAGCATCGAGGTAAAAGGCATAATCCTTGTGGCTAGAGGAAATATTGAGACAATAGAGGTATTCATGAATGGAATGAGTGCAATTAGAGGTGGAGGAGGAATTACAAATGTAATCCTGAAGGTGAGGTGGTGGTTTATGGGTTCTATGCGAGTGTCTATTTGTATTCGGAAATTGAAGGCCAGGAAGATGGATAGGATAAAGTAGTGGAGTGGGAGAAGAGCTGGGAAGAGGTTCAGGTGGCTGGAAAGAAGGGTGGGAGAAGAATTGATGTTGGATGGTAGTTCCAACATTGGCTCTGGGTGATGGGGAAGGATCTTTTGAATGGGAAAATCTTCTCATGGAAGGTTACATTTCTAGAGACTAGAAACTAACAGGTAATAAAAACAAGACTCAGATGGCTATAGGACATCTTTCAACACTAAATCTTCATTCAAAATATCCTACAATTGTTTTTAGTCATGAATCAGTCTCTGTTGGACTTATGGACTACTAACCATAATTGTTTTTAGTCATGAGGTTTATAGCTAGTTTACCTGTGTTCAGCATAATGTAATTATTAAGTTGTATTTTGATATTTACTTATGGACTACTAACCATAATTTATGTTTTAAATTGTATGTATCTGCCTTTTAATTTGGAATTACAAACTCTCAGGAATTCTTAGAACAACATTAGCAGTGTTGTTTATTGGGGTTATAGCATGGGCTTATCAAGTTACGCAAGCTCCTCCTCCCAAAGTATGTGGCTCTCCTGATGGGCCAACTATAACAGCACCAAGAATCAAACTAAGAGATGGAAGGCATTTGGCATACAAAGAGCATGGTGTTTCTAAAGATGTTGCAAAGTATAAAATCATCTATGTCCATGGTATCAGCACTTGCAGGCATGACGCTGTGGTTGCCAACACCCTATCACCCGTAATTTTCTATATTATAATTTTCTTCTGTCTGATATACGCGCATTCTAATATTTCTTCATGGTATGTAATAATATATTTAATGTGAACTTGCCCAGGATGTTGTTCAGGAATTAGGGGTCTACGTTGTATCCTTTGATAGACCTGGTTACGGAGAAAGTGATCCCGATCCAAATCGCACGTTAAAGAGCATTGCCTTAGATATAGAAGAGCTTGCCGATCAATTGGGATTGGGGTCCAAATTCTATGTCATTGGTTTTTCCATGGGTGGACAAATTGTTTGGAACTGCCTTAAGCACATACCTCACAGGTACGATTTAGAGTTTGTTTGAATTGACTTATTAGAGTTTATCTACTGGCATAAACACTTGTGAGACTGTTAGGGAAAGTTTATGGAAACAACTTATAACATGTGCATAAGTTGTTTTGAGCATTTTCCATAAGCTCTCCAAGATAGCTTACATCAAAACAATTTGACTTTTTTTTTCTTTCTAGAAATAGTTTATACATAAGCACTTATATTATAAGCGTGTACTTAATTTGGTTATCCAAACATACCTTATTTGTAGTTTTCTTCTATTGACACCAAATTTTTCAATACTGACAGGCTGGCAGGTGCAGCGCTCTTAGCTCCAGTGGTCAACTACTGGTGGCCTGATCTTCCTGCAAACTTAACAGCCGAAGCCTATTCCCAAATGAAATTGCATGACCAATGGGCGCTTCGTGTTGCTCACTACACGCCATGGCTAACATACTGGTGGAACACTCAAAGATGGTTCCCAAATTTTAGTGTTATTACTGGTGGTCCAGACATCCTTTCGAAACAAGACAAAGAGCTTGTAACTAAGTTGATGGAAAATAAAGAGAATTATGTGGTAAGTATCAAGCTTTTAGATGATCGCAAAATTAGATTTGTTTTTCTAGAAGCAATACATAAAGTGATTTAGCTGATAGTTTTGATTGGTTGAACTTGAATTGTTAAAAAATTGATTTTGAATTTTGGCCGTGATTGTTTATGCAAATATCAGGACTCACATTAGCTGCTCAAGTTCAGTTTGTGGCATATATTCTTATCGAGCTTGACCATGATACATGTGTTTATTTTTAACTGTTTAAAGCTGCCTACAATGTCTTCCGTTATTGAAGTCATTCATGAACAACTTTCACTACTTAGGACCTGTTTGGATTGACTTATTTGAGCTTGTCTACTGACATAAGCACTTATGAGACTTTATGGAAACAGCTTATGACATGTCCATAAGCTGTTTTCAAATTATTTCCACAAGCTCTCCAAGATAATTTATGAATACAGATTATGACTATGAAAGTAATTTGACTTTATTTTATCTTTTCTTATAGAAATAGTTTATACACAAGCACTCGATAAATCCTTATGCTATAAGCGCTCAATTAAGTTGTTTATCCTTATTATTCTCGATTTCTTAGGTTCAAGAGTTTTATTTGTAATCATGCTCTGTATTGTTGTCTTTCAGAGTTGTATGCTCTGTATTGTTTCTTTTTATGATAAGTGTTCATGTTTTGTAATCATGCTGGAATTAATAGCCACAATAGTGTTCTTGGTTACAAATATAATATGATACAGAATAGTATGGTGAATGTAAACTATGTAATACACAGAACAATTACATGATCATGTCTTCTAAACGGAGATCTCCCTTATGATTCCTTGAAAGACTTCTTGGCATTCAACCAAAACAGCTTCCAACCATTATGTGACCTTTATCATTGATTGCCTTGAGAATTGATTTGAATGAGGTTACAGCATGCAACGATTCTGGTTCACCCTTCAATATGTGGTAGCCTCCATCAACTGGAATTTTTATACTCAATTCCTTCAAGTTTGCTCTAATATCATCCAAACTAGATAACCACTCCATCCCCAACACCATATCCACACCTCCTAACTCAGATAAATAAATCTTGTTTAATTTCCAGTCCTTGAACTAGCAGCTTTAATTGAGTGCACACTCCTTCAGAACGAATTTTTCTTCCATCTCCCACTTCTACTGTGTAAGGTAGAGTACTCTCCACCTGCAATTCCTCTTTGTTAACCAGCAAGGAAGATATGAAGTTGTGTGATGCCCCCACAACCTATCAGGACCGCAACTTGTTTATCACCCACCATTCCCCACATTTTGATAGATTTCTTAGAAGGCCAGATATACACAAAGTTAATTGCAAAGCTTTCATCTCTGTTTCTGGTTCCTGCTCTTCGGACTTCTCCTCCTGCACATCATTTTCTCCTTCTTCCTCCAGCAATGGTTCAGCCCATAAGCCTAGGCCTCCTATATTTTTAATTAATTAGAGGTTTAACAATTTTCTTTAGAAAGCCTAAACAACTTATTTAGAAAGTTATAAGAGCAATGCTGCTTTGACTTGGTTAGCTTGGCATAACGAGTGAATCAATTCATAGTGTACCTTGTATTTATCAATTTTCCCTCCGCATCCATGGATAAACTACCTGAAGTTTATTGACTCAGTCCTTTTGGTAATTGATGTTGCAGTTATCGGACAAATGCAAAACAACTTTTGGCTTCTACAAATATAAGCACTTTTCTAAGAATGAAACCTTTTGAGTTTTCTCCACTAATAGTAAAATTAGATTTATGAGAATCTGATGATCTGAAAAGTGGTTGATCAATTGAACCTTCAAATTTCAGATTAGCCTCAATTTAATTGAGCATAATATTCTGCAGTATTTTTTTCGTCGACCAAATGCTTTCTTTCATGATATCTAATAATATGTCTTGTTCCGATTGGAGTGTTTCTCGTTTCAATTCTCGTTGTGAATTTATAACTTTTTATGTGGCTTCAGAAGCAGGTAAGACAACAAGGTGAATATGAAAGCCTCCACCGTGATTTAAATATTGGATTCGGAAGATGGGAATATACACCTATGGATCTTCAAAATCCATTTCCAAACAATGAAGGTTCTGTTCATCTTTGGCATGGAGATGAAGATATTATGGTTCCTGTCACACTACAACGATACATCGCGCAAAACCTTCCGTGGATTCACTACCATGAACTTCCAGGTTCTGGCCACCTCTTCCCTAATGCTGATGGTGTGAGTGAGACTATCATTAAGTCACTTATAGGTGTGAAGTAGGCTTCTGTATTAATCACCGGCTATCCAGTTATTTCTTGATAAACTTTGAGCAACATGAATGTAGGCTGAATCTAGTTATTTCTTGATGATTAAGTATGCATGTTGCTCTTTTGTTTTAAAATTTACAGAAGCTGGGATGTTGTTTTTGAGATGTATTTGGTGATAGTCATCATCAGCAAATTTACATGAACATGCACTTTGTGAAACAGATGAAAGCTGATAACTTCGTAAAGGAATGCATTTGATGGAGGATTGTTAGTCTATGTAGGGTTTGATCACACTCGTTTTAGTTATTTTCTTTCTAGGGTTAGGGGTATGGGGTTTGATCCTTGATTCATTTGTTTAGAGAAAATTCAATTGGGAGGGGAGAACTATCTTATGTGTCCAACATGTTCCTCGATAGAGATTAGTCACGGTTGAATCGTTACTTGATTAATAGGTGCCTTGCTGTTAGGTTGGATATGTAGATTTGGGTTTTCTCCACACAAAAAATGTTCCCAACTTGCCAACAAAACTGATAAAAATACAGTCAAAGAAAACAAACAAAAGGGATAAAAAGGGTAGTTTCTCATAAATTTATAGATATTTTATTTTAAGGCTTAGTAATCATGTCGTGTGGCAGTGCTGCATATGATGTGTTTTGCTTGCTTTCTTAATTGGCAAGGTCTTATGATTGTTATCATACCTTGCAGAAGGAAAGCCTATCACACTTATGATTTTTTAATTTAAATTGTTTGTACTTCTTTTGACAACAAATGTTAATATAATTAGTATTATATTTGGTGTGGGAATTGAACCTTCATTTCTTATTTCTCCTGCTCTAATCACCAATTCAACCTTATATATCCTTTTAGACGAATGCTAACATGTGTCCTTAAGGAAACGTGTTAATAAACTCAATATAGAAATATGTCTTAAAAGTCGTGCATTTAACTTTTTAAAAGTCATAATATTATGTTTTTCAATGCAAAATTGTTACTTTTTAGTTCTTTAACATGTGTTATTAGGGCACATGTTAGCAACACCTATTCTTTTAAAGTTGTTTATGTAACTTTCAAAAAAATAGGTTTTGCTGCATTTTTAGATTGCCATGCAGGTTTGTTATTTTCATATGCCTAACAGAAAAACAAATGCAGCCAAATGTAATCACCAATCAGTAAATTGAAATATTAGATGTGGGGCTTATATTGCGACTTCCGTAATTAGGATTCAAAATTAGAATTTAGGATATGAATTGTTTGATCTTTATCCAATGATTCTAATTTGACACATCTGCACTTCATTCTTCACTTAAAGTACTGTAATATTACAACGAGTCAATGACACAGGCATAGACACACAAAGTTGGAGAAAGGTTGATTGAAAACTCCCAAAACAAAGAAAGAAGTAAAGGAGAAACTAAAACCCAACATATGAACTCTTAAACAATAAAATAGACACAGCACCACACACACGGCATTGACAAGTATAAACTAGTAACAGATACTGACACACGTGTCGGACATTAGATACATCTTTGATCTGAAGTGTCGGTGCTACATAGAATAAGACTCGAACTCTGAAACTGAAATGTAAAAATGGACAATATAACTACCATTAACTACTAATCTACCTCTCTTGTTTAGGATCTAATTTTCTTTTCATGGTTCCAATCTGTTTAGAACTCAATCCAAAAGCTTTTTGTAAAAGCTCCTCATCAATCCCTGAACCAAACACAGCAGAAGGTATCTTCTGCAATCCAGGATTCTGGCTATTAAAACTACCAAACAAAGTAACAACTTCATCGCCAACATTCATCATAAAATGAACAAGTCCTCTAGGGAACACCATAACTTCACCTTGTTCAAGTATTCTAGCAAAAACCTTATTGTTAGAATCAACAAAACCTGAATACACTTTTCCTTGAATCACATGAATTAGTTCAGTGGCTCTTGGATGAAAATGTGGTGGATTGATTCCTCCAATTTCAATATCTGTTCTTGCAAATGACATCCCTAGTGTGTTGAGACCTGGAAAATTTGTAGGGTTTGCAGGTATTACTGCTAAACCTGTGTCTGAGAAGTTTCCTGATGTTTTCATGTTGGAGAAAATAAAGTCATTGGTGGTGACTTCTGAGGAGTTTTTGCATGGGAGAATGGTGTGAAAGGTGTGATGTGTTTTGATGGAAGTTAATATTGGGTTTGGTATGCAGAAGTCTTGGACTGGATCAGGGTCTGAGGCTAATGTGATGATAACGAAGTTGAGGGAGAAGATAGAGAGCAAAAGCCAAAGGTTCTTTTGTGTAGACATTTTTTTGTTGAACAATTAGATTGAGTTTGAGGTTGCTTATATAGAAATAAAATACATAAAGTAAGTACAAATTCTAGTTGGTCATACAAAAAGTAGAACAAATGTAATCAATCTACTAATAGTCTATTTACATGACGTGTCGGTGTCGGCTCAATGATAAGAGTATTTGATCCTATAATCTTACAAGATGAAATTTAAATTCCAAATGAGATAGTTATAAAATGGGTCATTAATAACACTTTAATTAATCATGATTTTATCCTTTCCTAATTTTAATAAGAATCTACAAATGGTCGATTTGAACTATAAAATTAAGACACATTAGTCCCTTCATCAAGGACTGTTTGTTTCAGATGTTCAAAATCTTTAAGGACCTATTTGTCCCAGGTTGGTTATTTTGATGACTCTTTGTGGACTTTTTGTTTGAAGAACTAAATTGAATTCCACATTTTTTCTCAAATAGATTAAAATTGATCTTTATTCAATTAGGTATGTTTTTAGTACAGACTCAAGTAAAAATGGACTCCAATAATTTGAAATTCAACACAAAAAAAAGTAAAATTAGACTAAAAGTAGTTACACTCTCAATGGATCCCACCTTTTCTAAATTTTTATACAAGTTGAAAATGAGCTACACCACGCTCTTGGAATGATTACATGATATACAAAGGCTTTATTGCTGGAACAATTAGGCACATATTCTGTAATTAATGCTTCAAAACTATAATCTATTAAATAAGGGTCCTACTAATTGTCAACTTTTGTAACAAAAGTACATGGTTTCCTACATTATAATAATATTATAGAAGTCATACGTTAAATTAATTAACAGTAATTGAATCATAAGCTAGTCCACGCTATGTATAAAACGGTGCTGACATTGATTATGATTAAAATGATTAATTAGAATCTGTGTTTTGATTTAACAGGGAATTACACCCTGCGTGCATCACTACTAGCATGGCACTAAGGTGTATTTATGTTGGTTCATTGGCAAACCATTCATTTCGTTTCATTTTATATACATGTATTTATGTATTTTATTTATGGTGCTGCATGTTCTCATTGCTTTGCTTGTTTGTGAAGGAAACCTATATAATGAGTTGGCTAAATCAGAATGATGAATTTTAAATCCACGCATTGCTGATGTTGTTATAAATGTCAGCACTCAGCAGTATCGGTGTTGTTAGTGGTCCTGTTGGAATGAATAGTGGAATTCACTCTCCTAAGATGCTTTCGTTTAAATCACAAATATGTGTCAGCAACAACGTACTCTCTAACACATTTCATAACTTTTTTTTTATTGGTTAATATTCGCATGAGTCCTACAAAATTTATATAGGATCCACATACTATGGTTGAACTCATGAATTTTCAACGAATAGAAAAGAGATTGTTAAGATATGTGTGTTAAATAGTCTCTTTCTAACATTAATCAAATCACGTCTATGGCTTCTTGTCAACTTTTGTTTGGGTCGAGGTAAATCATATTTTAGTCCGAAAAGAGAGTAAAGTTTCTTCGATAATTATTTTGGTTCTTTTGAATGATTTAGTCTATGTTCGATAACACAGTGGGTCTCTGTTGCCGCGTCTAATGCCCTTTTCACTAGTTTAATGGAAGTTCCACCTATCACGTTATTGTGAAAGACTAGATTGGCCCGTTCTGCCATAAGTACCTCCATGTTCCACTCAAGTGAGATTCGGTTCGACAATGAATTTGAGTGAATGATTGTAAAACTTCCCTTTCTTTATGTTTATTCACGTGGAAAATTGAAAAGATGCTAGTTGACCTGAATTTACACCAGTATCATAACATAAATTTACCTAGCTTAGATATCAACACTAACCGTGAGTGATGGGTTGTTGCCGTGATTTCGTTGATCGCCAAGCAT
>Ga0099826_10001338_pt1 | contig 14594 bp, 5 predicted proteins | sample Mtrugardesep15_FD_76830 | JGI IMG/M metagenome (GOLD analysis project Ga0099826, IMG submission 76830) | Root nodule microbial communities of legume samples collected from California, USA - M. trunc garden sep15 | ecosystem: Host-associated > Plants > Roots > Nodule | place: USA: California... | reverse complement strand
TAGGAGTAAATATGAAGTATTGAAATGGGCCATATTGTATTAGAATAATAATGAACAAGTTTTAAATTTGGAATTTGCTATTTTTACCCCGCTTATTTACTCATATAATTTTCTTGAAATACCTCATTCATCTTCAACAACAAATTACACATAGTATACCCTTTTCAAAATTTACGAACAAGTATAAAATTCTAACCACTGTATAACAAGATAGATAAAAAAATCGCATGTATTTTGTCCAAAAATTTAATATGTATATTTTGTATAAAACTATTACTAAGTTTCTCTTTAAGTGTATTGAGTTGCTAAGTACATTTTTTTTTTTTGAGGGAAGAGTTGCTAAGTACATATTGATATTTAGATAAGTAAATAATATATTTTTAACTACCTCAAACAAGTCTAGTTACAAAAGATTAGCATGAACAAAAAAGTCAAAAAATTATCAACACAACATTCAAACAAAATGGAAGATAAGTTTACCGCATATTTTATTTGTTTACTTTCAAAAACATATTCTTAGTCTATTTAGTACATTTTCCTTGAATCCCCACTGATTTCAACTTTACTAAATAGTTAACATCAAATTTTATTTTGTTTGTTGTTGCTTTAATTTACATTTTACATAAGTAAATATAATTATGATTTTTTTATTAATGATTAAGTTTATAATTTAATATTATCTTTGCCTAAAATTGAATCTTTATATTTGGTCCTCTTGTGAAAATAAATCCAACTTCGCCACTGTCTTTATGTATAGATATATTGAATATTAATTCTTTTTATTTACAGGTCTTTAGTCATTTACATATTTGTTTTTATAAGGAATCTAATTATTATATTATTAATAATATACTACATGTGTTTTGTCCTATTTTAAATTGAAACTTATGGAGTATTATTGGTAAAATTGTGATTGCAATACATTTGAGAAAAATATAGGATTCATTTGATGAGATCGGTTGATGAAACAAAACGTGGGAGGGAAAAAATTCAAAGTAGAGTGATAGCTTTCAAGCAAAGTGGATTGACAAGGTATGATGTGATACTTTCAAACTGAGTCGATTGATCAGGATTGAAATGAAAACTTTCAAACTTAGTGGATTGATCACAACCAAAATGATGACTTTCAAACTGAGTTGATTGATCAGGACCGGAATAATGACTTTTTAACCGAGTGGATTAACTGCAGGACACAATTCTAACTTCACAACCTTATGGCATAGATTAGCTTTGAAGCATGTTTCAACATAATCTATTTAATTAAGGATTGTTAGTTTTATTTTAGCTTTAGGTACCATTCTTAGTTGCCTTTTTTTTTTTTTTTTTATTTTATTTTTTTTGTTTTTTTTTTTTTTTAGGTTCCTTTTTTTTTTTTTTTTTTTTTTTTTTATTTAACATTTCAGGCTTTTGTTTCATAACAAGACCCTATTATAAAATGCCTATTTATGGTATCGTTCAAATTAAATCATTGAAAAAAATGCCTATTTCTGTTATGGTTTAGCGATTCTATTTAGCCTCATTATGATGCATGATACACTTATCACATTGAAACATTCACACATTTCACTTTCCCCTAAGTTTTCACAATACATTACATTTAAGAACTTACCAAATGCAACACTCAATACACACATAATCATGAGACAACTATGACTCATTTGGTACCACTACTTTGAGAGAGGAACATGATGTACTATTTTCATGCAGAGGTGAGTACGTGAAACCTTCATAGATTCTCTCGACTCATAATGATATCCCTTATATGACACACAAAAGTACAAAATAGTTTCATAATAGATCCTGACAATTTGGTTGCATACCCAAGTCGCTCATGAATTCTCTCCCCTTTATAGATCTTATGATCTCTTTTGGAGATCTTCCACCGATTATACTCATTATCATTTATGCTTCAATGTCACTGGGCTCGTCACACGCTGCCTATATGTTGACGACAAATAAATATATACCTCCCTATCTTAATTTACTAGGCCACTACTCAATGAATGACTGATATCAATGTAGGTATGAGTTATCATTGGTGGACCATATATCCTAACAATATTTTTCTCCCCAGTCGACTAAAGCTAATCCTTAATGAGTATACCACTCTCAACAAAGAATATGAACTTAGTACAGTTTCACACTTGGATCATACATCATAACACCACCTTCATAAGAACTTAATACAATTAATCATAATTCACATCACATGATCCACATATGATATTTGACAAACATTTATCAACTAACAAAATTTGCATATGCACTACGTGTAAACACACAATTTATAGACGCACAATTCATATATACACATTTATAAAATATAAAATTCACAAATACACAATTCATAAACACATAACTTTCAAATATACATTTCACATATACACTGTTCAAAGATACACAATTCACAAATATACAAAATTACAATTATATTATATTTATTTTCATAATCAGAGAATTAAAATCACTTAGTGGTCATAACAAAAGATTAAATAATCATAGCTACTAACAACTTGATGAACAACCAAAAACACTTTGACATTTCACATGAAACTTAATTAATAGTTTAGACAATATAAATTAAAAAATTAATTCATCTAATTGTAAATATACATATATCATTCACATATATTACTCGTAAGTTATGCAACGCCTTATTAATTTTTCTATTACTAATTTTTTGATCAGTTGACTAAGTAAACCTTTAGTTCATTTAAATAATTTTTAATATGACTCAGCTTTTGGCTTTGTTTAAGACAAAATAGTGACATCCCACTTATCCCATTTACACAACACCAATGATTATGGCCAATCCATCTTACATCTTACCTTAGGAATTGAGCCTTACCACCAAGTGAATTTTTAAGCAGAGAAGCAAACTTTGATGCTTTCATACAAATGAAATTGTGCAAGAAACAACAAATATGACACGAGTTACAAAAGGAAGAGAAGAACAACCTCTTCTTATACTAAGCAAACTAAACTGAAAATGGTTCGTTGCAACGAAACACAATAAAAACCATAACATTGTTGTTGAGGAGTATAAATGTTTCCTTACCTCATGTTTAGAAAGAGCAAACGAACTTTAAGGAAGTATGATGATAAGTTTAGAACATGTATTTGAAAGGTAGTTGTATAATGAATTAAAAAAAAATTAAAGTTGCAGAAGAAGAATAACATGAACAGAAATAAAAGAAAAATAAATAACCGCAGAACCTCATAAAAACATAATAGCAAATACGCTGAAGAAAAAGAATTATAAAAGCACTACATTATAACAGGAAAATCATGAAGGCATGTTCAATATAGGATTTCTGTATGCAAAAAATGATATTAGTATATATTAGCATATTAGCGAAACAACCCATTAGAACAAAAACAATATATAAGACACATAAAGAATTTGTTTGAAACAGAAAAATAACAACAAAAATTACTACATGTTTTAACTGGTATAGTAGTATCAGTTTATAAGGCATACAACATATGTTCAACAGAAAATTCAACAACACAGTGAAAGAGTTCATAAGAACAACCTTGTATAAGGCATAAGAATTTGAAGGCAAATATTATAGAAACAGATGCGCAAAATACCAAAGGAATGATGGTGTGTGTATATATATATATATATATATATATATATATATATATATATATATATATAGTTATGACATAGTCTATTGGTACTCAATACTTTGGAAAGACACAAACATTGATTATAAGAACAAATTGGGACACAAAAACCATTGAAAAAGAATGATTATAAGAAAAATTAGGACACAAAATCCATTGAGAGAACAATGCCAAAACAAATTGTTATTATCAAATAAAGTTAAAGAACAATACAAACCATTTAAAAAATAACAACAAAAAAAAATGGCACATAAGAAAATCAGTATTAGAATATAGAAGGCACACAACTTTCTTCAAAAAAAAATTCAATAGAACAATATAATCTAGAATAATTTGAATGAAACTCTCACCTTCCAAGCTATCCAAGGCTTTGGATGTAGATGAAACAATATCAATGGCCATGACAGAATAATAAAAGGCGCAAAACAACAACTATGTGTTGTCCAATTCAAATTTATAAAACATGAGGGAATAAGGAAATACAATGGAAGCAGAAGAGGTAACTCTCTTAGAAAAAGGAATGCATCCAAAAAGACGTAACACATGAAGGTTGAAGAGATGTCACGATTCACAAAGAGAATACTCCCTCCGTCCCATAATACTTGACACAGTTGACCTTATTATGCATTTCAATGCATAATTTTGAACTTAAAAATCTTGAATAATATATTAGAAAAAATTATGAAAATTTGGTATTTTGAAAAAACTCATCGAGACGAATCTAACGACATCTTATATGATATTATTTATCTTTGTATATTAGTAGCAAAATATGGTCAAAAGTAAGTTAAGTCAAAATTACACATTTTCAAATGAGTCATCTATTGCAGGAGAGAGGGAGTACGTGATAGGCTTACATTGGAAATCAGCAAGGCTATTAATCAGGGTTAAGAATTACACATGGCAGGTACTGATTGGCAGAAGTTAAGAAATTCTTGGCCCCGGTAAGATTAGGAGTGTTTGGCGCCCAGGTAGTAATTATGGTTATGGGTTGGAAAGTAGGGTGTGGACTCCATTCATTGTAACCTATAGGTTGGAGATTTGAATTTCAAAAATCTGCATTAAATGAACATTAGAAGCACAATTCCCGCCCATTTCTTTAGGGTTTGGCAAGAGAAGGTATGCATTATGCACCTTTGTATTATATAATAAGATTACATGTAAACTTATTTAGTCCAAAAATTTAATATGTATATTTTATGTAAACTTATTACTAAGTTACTCTTTTATGTGTATATGAGTTACTAAGTACATATTAATATTTATTTAGGTATGTTCTTGAAGGGAAAGTGAGTACAGGGACAAATATTGATGATAAGGTATATATATCAAGACTATCTCTGTCACCTGCTGATACACGAATTTCTTTTAAACTTTAACGAAGACAATTTCCGATATTGGTGTGCTTTTGCAATGACCATTAATAAAAGTCAATGACAGTCCCTAAAACAAGTAGGTATATACCTTCCACAACTAGTCTTCTCACATGGTCAATTGTATGTAACAATATCAAGAGTTAGGTCAAGAAATGGCCTGAAAATTTTGTATTGATGGCACTACACATGTTGTGTTCCAGGAAATTTTCCGCAATCTATAATAACTAAATACTCTATGGATTATTAAAACTGATGCATTGCGATTGTATGCGACGATCATGGAATTATATGATATATATTTGTCCTTTATTACTACACTTACAACGTATATGACCCGTGCGGCACAACACGGGTGAAAAGTCTAGTTCATTGTAACTTATAGGTTGGAGATTTGAATTTCAAAAATCTGCTTTAAATGAACATTAGCAGCACAATTCCCGCCCATTTCTTTAGGGTTTGGCAAGAGAAGGTATGCATTATGTACCTTTGTATTATATAATAAGATTACACTTTATGTAAACTTATTTAGTCCAAAAATTTAATATGTATATTTTATGTAATCTTGTTACTAAGTTACTCTTTTATGTGTATTGAGTTGCTAATTACATATTAGTATTTATTTAGATACGTCAATAATATATTTTTAGCTACCTCAAACAAGTCTAGTTACAAAAGATTTAACATGAGCAAAAAAGTCAAACAATTAACAACACGACAGTCAAACAAAATGGAAGATGAGTTTATTACAAATAACTTATTTGTTTACATTCAAAAAGAAATTGTTAGTCTATTTAATACATTTTCCTTGAATTCCCGCTGATTTCAACTTTACTAAATAGTTAACATCATTTTTTATTTTGTTTTTTGTTGCTTTAATTTACAATTTACATAAGTAAATACAATTATGATTTATTTATTAATGATCATGTTTATAATTAAATATCATCTTTGCCTAAAAATAAATCTTTATATTTGGTCCTCTCGTGAAAATAAATCCAACTTCTCCATTGTCTTTATATATAAATATATTATTAATTCTTTTTATTTTACAGGATGCTAGTCATTTACAGGTTTGTTTTTGGAAGGAATTTGATTAAATTATTAATAATATACACTATATGTGTTTTATATGATTTTAAATTGAAACTTACGTAGTTCTGAAGTTAGTTAACTTTATGGTTGGAGAATGCCCAACACTTGTTGTGTCAATTTGCGTGTATGTGCTTATGATTTCTGTACGAGAAAAATATTGTTTTCGTTGTTTTCTAATTTAAGGACCGGGTTTAAGGATAAAATTATTAAAACCTTAGTTTTAGACCTCCCAATAATTTTTTTTATTTTTTGAGGGATTTAGTTCTTATAGATAAAAGGCTTTAGATGTGGAAAAAATATTGAAATTTTAGGGAACATATATTAAAACCTTTTTAAAGTCTCATTGACCTACTTGGTGGGAAAAAAACTTAGTTTTTGTTGTTGTTATATCCTTAACTATTGAAATTATTGAAAACCGATCTTTTCGAATATTTTGGTCTTTTTTATTCTTTTTGAAGTTTGTGGTTGAGTTAAACATTGATATACCTTTTTAAAAAGAGTAAGATTCATCTACACTTTTCACAAAATATATGTCGTTAATTGTTTTTGGTTTAATGTCTAAGAGAAAATTAGCTAAATAGAGTGGCTTCTCTCCAAACGTGAGTATACTACCGCTGTACCAAAGAAACAAACATATGTGTAATATACTATTGCTTTCTTTTTGTATTTTAACTTAAAAAGAGTGGCTTCCCTTCAAACTTGAGTCTATTGCCGTCGTACCTTATAAACAAACATATGCGTAATATATATTACTGCCTTCTTTTCTTATTGAAAATAATAGAAAGTTATTTTTTATTTTTTTAATAATGAGGGTTCTCGCAAGAACCCAAGAAATCTACAGGTTCGGAGACGCGTGAAGAAATCTCCCCGAGACGGAGACTTGGGGCACTTTGGGTGGAAGGTATGCTACTCCCTGCTCTCCCATCATGTCCCATTGACATGTCTAAGTATCTACCACTATAACGTCGTAATTTCATGGGATTTTGATAGAAAACTTTAATTGATGATATACTATACAATAATATCACATATATTTAGCAAATGAGAATCATTAACTCAATATCACTAATATGTAACATGGAGAGGAAATTAAGCTAATGTCAAAATTACAACATAACTTTATAGTTACAGATATTGCAGATTTTGCTCTCATGTTTGGGTGGCAATAATTAAGATTGTAGATATCATTAGTGTCCAGCACCGGGGCTAGGGTTAGCAGACACGAGAACTCTTCCATTTCTGGCAAGATGAGCAACGAGTCTTCCACTTCCATGAATATTGAGCATATTATTATTAGTAACCACAATTAAAGGTAGGGTACCCTTTAAAGATGACACATCTTGTGTCTCCAATTTCATGAGAATCTTTCGGGCATCTATAGAAGATGGTAAGGAATAAATTACCAAGACAAGAAGAGTGATGAGTAAAACTGAATTCAATCGAGCCATGTATAGAGAATACTAAAAGAATACGATAAGATACAAATGTGTTTGTGTTTTTGCTATGAGTTGAAAAGAGGAATGACTTATAGGCTATTTATAGGATTTGGAGTCTCATGTTACTTTTCTCATGTGTTGAAAGCTTAAAACACGACAATCAATAGGGTAGGACTTATCACTATGTGCACGTTTTTATTAAATTTTAGTGCTTTATTGATCTTTGTTAATAGGTCTTAAATATTGTAACACCATCCGTCTTTTTAAACGATATTCATTTATTTAAATGGTCGTAATTACATCGATTTAAAACAAACACCACCTGTTTAAGTAGTGTTGTTGAGTAGAATAAATGATATTGAACATATTTTTGAGGTTAAGTAGTGTTGAGTATGTGCGAGACAATCAAAGTGCGATCTTATAGAACACATTCTTAAGGAGGAAAAATAGTTTAAGTTGCGACCTAAACACTTCATGGAAGATTAGTCTCACAACTTGGCCAAATAACAAAGTTTTGTGCAAAGACTTTGTCGAGCTAAGGGGGTGACAAATGTCATAGCAACTGTGGTTTACTTGAAAAAGTTGAGGAGAAAATATGAGGTTTGAGTTGAAAGTTTGGTTGATAGGACCCATTTTTTATGCAATTTCTTGTAACTTGAAAAATAGTATCATCCAAAAAAAAATATAATACTATCACTAATGTTTGAATCCTTTCTATATATCCTAAAGAAATTACAAACTTTTTTTTTTGTCAAGAAACTCGTGTACTATCTATATAATGTAGGTCAAACCCCGTAAATTTGTGTGTGTTTTTCTTTTACATTTTTGTAATTTTTGGTTTATTAGCTCGTGCCATGAGTAGGGATAAGAAAGAATGACTTAATTAATTCAAATTCTTTTTTTTGGGAAGATTTAATACAAATTCTTATTTACACATTTAAATGAAAGAGAGAGAAAGAAAGACGTGAGGATTACGCTATTTTGCCAAATGAAAAGTACATGGTTGAAATTTACCAAAGGGGGGCGTAAATAGGTTCATGGAACCATACATAAGAATGATAAGTGCTCTTGAATTTCCTTGTAGATATTGGGTTAGGTACACATGAATTGGACTCAACCCATGGTTTCTAATACGATATTGGATAGACATTAATCTTCCTTGCTTGTTTACTCCAAACTCCTTGGAGTTAATTCCTTGTAATGTTGAATATTCTATTTCTTCAAAAAGCAATTAATTGTATGGCTTGATCTCACAAAGGATAAACTCTTTTTGTAGTTCATTGGCTAATAGTACTTCATATTATGGCTGCCACTTTGACATTCCATTGTGGTCTTATTCTCACAAGCCATCATGACAATGGTTCATATTGGCTTTGTCCATCAATTATACATGTCAATTTCCTTTGACTTAAAAACAATGAATGGTTAAAATTATTAGTTCCACCTCAATGCTTCCAAAATAGAAAGAAATTATATTGAGCTATTTAACCTAATATTAAAAAAAATACAATAAAATAAAACTTATGAGACTAATTGTGATCGATCATGGTTTAGAAATATAAATGACATTGATATGTTGACAAAACTGATATCGTATATTTTACTCATCTTTCAGTCGAATTTCATATTAGAATCTCTTTTCCCTTGAGATAAGAGGGTTAACCCTAAAAATATTTATAAATGGCTCATGTAACACTTTTGACACTAATTAGACCTTATTGATTGATGACTTAAGTTATACAATTTCTTCTTGAAGATTGAAGGAGTGGTTAAAACAAAAGAAAATTTAACAAGCAAAGCGATGCATGAATGAGGGAATTATAGTGACACATTTGCTTTCAAAGACTTTGCATGTATTGTTGTGGAAGTTTGCTTGCGTTTGGAAAAAGTATATGACAAGACTGCTATATCAATTTGTTAGTCATCAGGTACATGTAGTTATCCAAAATCTAAAAATGGCAATTCCAAGTGTTGTTTTGTGCCAAATGTCAACTGACAAGTATATTTAGTTAGTTCTTTAAGTAATCAAGGAAGATTGTACCTTGTCTTAGTCACTTGGTCAACTCTCTTGGTTACTTTTAATTTATCAATCTCTTTTCCGTCTTTATAACAAAAAACTAAGATTTAGGAGAGCTTCACACAGTTATGTAAGACATGAGAATCACCAAATTAATTCAATGAGAGAAATTAGAAATTCTAATAGAATGTTTAAATAGTTAATCAATAGAAGAATTAATTTGCTAAATTTGGTGCTGCTAATGTCGATTCTATGAAGATATGGATTTCTCCTTTCTTCGACTAGATATCACTTTGCTTGTTAATATCTCAGAGGTCAGAGACGGAGCCAAAAATTTTAAAGTTAGGGGACCGAATAAAGGAACATAATTTGATTAAAATAATAATTGTTTAAATATAAAAAGTATATAAGAAACCCTAAACTAATATTTTCTTGTTTGTTAAAGATATTTATAACTATAGTACTTAGTATGAGAGACATTAATCGGTAAATATATTTAACATACAAAAAAATAAAAAAATAGTAGTGTATATGTTCTAGGGTTGAATATGTTTTTAGTTCCGACAAAATGATATATTTTTAAGTTTAGTCCCTCAAAAACATTCCTTCAATTTTAGTCCTTATTTGCATTTATATGGACTATCTTGACTATTCTTATAAAGTACAATATTATGGAGGGTTAAACTTACACTTAAAATTTAACAGGGACTAAACTTAAAAGCTCATAATTTTGTAAAAACTAAAAACATATTTAACCACATATTTTGAATGTAACTTTGAAATTTATTTCAAAAAGAGAATTTGCAAATGAAAAGTATATTTCTATGGACACACAAAAACGACAATCGACTAACCAAACAAATGAGCTCAAGTGGTTAACGAGTTCCACTAAAGGATAAATTATTCAGGAGAACCTGAGTTTAATTCCTGAGTTTATTTAAAATTTGTTGTGAAAATGACCGTATTGACATATTTTACAAAATATGAGATAATTTAAAATAATATGAAGTATAAAATTAATGATATTAGTTGCCAATTAATCTAGTAACATGATAAAAAAACAAACAAACATTTTTTTGGCAAAAAAAAAACATTTTAATTAGATTAATTGGGGGAGGGGGCATAGCCTAATTATACTTGATAAAATATTGTAGTATATAATTTTTTTTATTAAAAATGTGGGGGGACCATGGCCCCAGCACCTCCACCAATGTCGGAGGTATTTAGGCAACGGATTGACAAATTTTTCTTTCTTGTCTTTATTTTCTCTTTGATAAAAAATATAATCAATAGAAGAATTCTAAACTAATTCAAGCAATTGGCAGCCCTAAGAGTGGGTGGGATTGGTGACTACAAGAGCCTCATTTTTATTGGGCAGCAAAATAACTTTTTTACTAGTATATATATGCATATATTTGAATAACAAATTTATATTATTAAAACTATAATTACATATCTATAAAAAAAAATATAATTAGTTACTAATATAACTACTATTGAAAGACTTAGATCATTTGATCTGAAATGAATTAAAATCATACTGTGAACTTCTTGAAGGAATAAGTAAAGGATCATTGATTGATGATTCTTTGGCTCCCAAACGGCTCTGATCGTTTCAATCCTTCTAAAATCATGTTTTTGCCTTCGTCTGCACACCAAAAGGTGTTTCTTTTACTGACCTAAGGGTTTGATATAGATAGACATGCGTTTCCTAAAATTTTTAGGGAAATTTTACCCGCAACACGATCATTAATCTCGAGAGGCGAGCCATGACGAGGCTAATTTAGTTGACTTTCTTCAGAGTCCTATATGGCAACCTTAGCAACTCGTGGTACGATTCTGCGTGAGGTCGATCCTTGGAAAATCTCTTTGAAATCATGACGTGCATCACATAGAACTTGATGCAAGAGTTGACGAGGTTGGTTCATGCTTGTTTATTTACTTCTTAATCCATGCCTTCACACTAAAACATCCTTAACGACTATACCCCAAGAATCAATACGTATAGACTTATAAAAATCATAGTACAGTCACATAGTTGTCTGATTTAGGTGTATTTCCACGATTTCAAGCATTTTTTTTCCTATTCTTGCCCCTTCATGAATTTCTAGAGTTCTTTACAAAACTTGACTAAAACATATTTAAAGTAGCTACATTTATTTTAAATTGACTTTAAAAAAGGGACTAAAATCTTATATGGTTTCCTGTCATCACCGGGATACAAACAATTGTAATTAGGGTCATGCTAACATGTGCCCTTAAAAACTCAAAGTGGAAATTCTAACTTAGAAATTATGGCAATTTATTTTTTCAAAAAAGTTAAAAATTAAATTTAAGCAATCAGTAATTTTTATTTGTAAAATCCTTACGTTTTCCCTAATAACACATGTTAGCATTTAAGTCATAATTAAAACGAGAGTTTTTGTTGTACAAAAAAAGAAACTTTTGTACTTGAACATAGATTGATCATTTGTGCATCCTAAACACTACCTTGGTGGCAAGGTCGATTACTATATAAATTATGAAAATTCTTAAAGTGATGAAAAATGATTGAAGTTATATGATAAACGACAACTCTATCCCTTTCTCCATTACATGGGCCTATGTAGAAACAACAACCATTTGTCTAGAGAATTGCTCTTCTCCAATATGTTTTTACTCATTCCCATCTTACGTGAGTTAACAAACACTGAAATATAGACCTATATGAGTTAATTTACGTTTAAAATACACCTATATGAATTAACTCACAGTCGACTATTTGACGAAAATAGCAAAAATAAATGGAAGAAGAGCAATTACCATTTGTCCATGCACAACTCAAACTTTTGATCATGGGCCTGTGTGCAAAGCCCAACTTAGCTTTATAATTTAGAAAATTGCTCTTTAAACATCTAACAATTTCTCACTAGTATCTTAAATTACTAAAAATATCCTCAATGGTAAATAACTATGTTTAATTATGAACGACAGTTAATTGTCGTTTCCTCGTTTACGTTTTTTAATTGTTGTTCTAGGTTGATCATATATCTGGTATGGTTCACCTTTATCTCACTTTTCTTTTGAAAGATTATCTCACTTATCACTCACCACCATATTCTATCCATATCGAAAGTTTAATTATTTTTTTTTGCAAAAAGAGTCTCTTAAATCATTAAAGAATGATGTCTAAAGGGTTTTTACACTCATTTAATGCCAATAAATAAATATTGCATATTTTATCCCGTTTACGTTGTTGAATTTTTTTTCTTGCATATTTTGGAATCTGACACGACAAACATAATATTAGTTGGAAACCGTTTCTAGGAACAACAATTAACTACCGTGTCAGCCCATATTTTTTTCCTTTTCCGTTAAATGTGTTTCATTAATTGATTTTACTATTTTATAATATAGTATTTTTTTTCCATGTTTTGTATTTTATTTATAGTTATGGTCGAAGATGTGGTTGATAATTTTATTGAGTCTTCCTTTGAATTCAAACCATCTATTGTTTAGCTTCCGTGGAATTAAAACCAAATATTGTCAAAACTTTCTTTGATGTGAAACAAAATGATGATTTTAAAGATAACATTGTTGGTTTCGATGTTTTAAAATGTCTATTTAAGTTGCGCTCTTATTCGAAAAAATCAAATGAATGGTCATTGAATATTCTTAATGGAGTGCACAACCATCCAATAGGATCAAAATTAGAAGGTCACCTTCTTGCTGGTATATTAATCGAGAAAGACAAGAAGATTGTTGCTAATCTCACAAGGAATATGGTGGAACCTAAGAATATCCTTATGAATTTGAAAGATAAAAGAAAATACACTTTGACGAATATAAAACAAGTGTACAATGCACATCAAAGATTCAAAAAGTCCGTAAGAGATGAAAGGTCTAAGATGCAACATATGCTAAAATGTTTGAAGGATCACAAGTATGTTGATTTAAACATGTTTACAAGTTTAGAAGCAAATGTGAGTCTACTATTGTTTCAAATACATTTTGGGCTCATGCTGAATCTATTACGTTGTTTAAACACTTTTTCAAATGTTTTTACCATGAACTTCATGTATAAAACAATTTGTACAAATATCATTGTTTGAGATGGTTGGGGTAACCTCAACATAGAAGATATATTATGTTGGTTTTGCTTTTTTGACGTATGAAAAAGAAGACAACTTCACTTGGGATGTGTCTTCATCTTCTGAAGACTGTAGAAAATATGTCAAAGGTAATTGTGATTGACAGAGATACCACATTGTAGGAACCATATCTTTTCAATCGATTCTCTTTAGTGCCATGAAATATATATTGAAAACTACATAAATTTGGCATTTATCATGTATGTGTCTAACTTTTTAACCTTAGAGGAAAGATGTAAAAATCTCATCTAGTGCATGTTTGGTTTCAATTTTGGAGAGATCAAAATTGATTCTAAATGTTGTAGATTTAATTTGATCATATTTGGGTGATTTATTGGAGATTTGATTTTGCTTCTAGAATCATTGACGGACCGAATTTTTTCGAATAATAAGGGCGATATTTACACGTAAATTTTTAACATTATAAATCAAACGCAAAAACACTAACAAATGCTCAAGTAAAAAACACTTTATTTTGAGAATGGTTTCAACACTTTAAAACTTGATTTTTTTTTTTTTACATAAAACTTATTTTTTTTTCTACCTTTGAACAACTGCTCCAAAAATATTAGTAACAAGTGGCTTAAGGATACTTATTAATATTATCCAAAAAATATCATATCAAATAACTTCTGGAAGAATGTCTTTACTTGCCTACACTTGTTAGAAAGACCCCAACAAATATGCAATGGAAACACTTGTTGATAATGAGGAATACCGAGTACCGGGAGAACGGACTAGAATGTGGAGTTTGAAGATTCTACAAAGAGTAAAAGTTTTTCTCTGGAGAGCGTTGAGAGGTGTTCTTCCTACGCGTATGCGACTGCAGGACAAAGGTGTGCCATGTACAGATTGCTGTCCTTTTTGTGAAACAAATTATGAGAACGACTGGCATGTTTTTATTGGATGC
>Ga0099826_10001337_pt1 | contig 14595 bp, 5 predicted proteins | sample Mtrugardesep15_FD_76830 | JGI IMG/M metagenome (GOLD analysis project Ga0099826, IMG submission 76830) | Root nodule microbial communities of legume samples collected from California, USA - M. trunc garden sep15 | ecosystem: Host-associated > Plants > Roots > Nodule | place: USA: California... | reverse complement strand
TATTTTCTAGAATAATTTTCTTAAAAATATAAGAATGTGACTTTCGATCCTAAATAGTTTTAAAAAGAGAAATGTTAAATTGTGCCCTTAAGACACAAGTTAATAAGTCAAAAGTGGAAATAATTTGTTGTAATAAATGTATTCGGATTTAATTTTTTTTACTTTTAATTAATTGAATGCATAAAATTTAAGAGGATGTTTCTACATTTGGCTTGCTTAACATCTACCCTTAAGACATAAGTTAACATTACCCGATTGGTTATATTTATAGTAATCTTGTGAGTCTTTATAACATGAAGGATAATGAATAGCTACACTTCCTTTTTTGAAGGAAATGAATAGCTACACATGAATATGTGTTTAATTTATTTCATGAAATACAAACTTATTTCGAGGAACCTATATGAACAATCTTATATTATCATGTTTGTGTCTTCGTGAGCTTAACTCAGTTAGTATGAATAATGCATAAAATATACAAGGTCTAGAGTTCAAACCCCGACCACAAAAAAAATCATTTTTGTTTCAAGTATTAACATATTGTGACTAACTTGTAACCAAAAAAAATTGTGACTTTTTTTATTTTTAGAAATAGAATTTATGCTTGTTTTCCCATATTTTATTCTCATGGCAAACGATAGGAATATTTTTTCAAGAATTTATACTTCTTAGAATGAGAGATAACCAACCCTAACTTCTCATTTACACATCATTTCAACACATTTTCTTTTATTTTATTTTTTTGACAAAAACACATTTTCTTTTATTTAAAAGCTTTTAGATTAACTTCTTTAAAAATATTTCTAAGAAATTAAATCACTTACCAAACACATTGATAAAAATAAAATCCCTAATAATAATGTTTCAAGAAATAATTTTCTCACAGTTGAGATGTTATACCTTGAAATAAACACACCTTTAAGCAATCTTTTCTATCATTTCTCAACAAAAAAAAAAGTAATCTCTTATATCAATGAATAAAATTTAATAAATTTGTTTAATGAAACGATAAATTATTTACATTACTTCATCAATTTCTTTGCTACCATCGCATTATAGTTCTCAATGAAGACAAGTAAATAAAACTTGTTCAGATACATCATATACTTTTATGTACATATTAGCCGTTACGTGCTTTAATATGGACATGCACGGTTACATAATAGAATTTGAACCACCGTTTAATGGTTTTTTTTTTTTTTTTTTGAGGGAACCACCGTTTAATGGTTGTTTTTAAAATGGGCATTGAATTTGAATTAAATTAAAGTAAAGTAATGTAATGTTTGTGACTTTATTAATTTCAGTCAAAGGAGGTCCTATCTGATTCCACGTATCTCACCACACGTGACTGGATTGGATTTGGACTGGCCTGCCTGCGTGCGTTCTTCCCACATGTCCCTTTTTAATTTGTTAATTAACAGTACATGCGGGTGACTCCGACCGAATGCCAGTATCATGTTAAGTACTCTGTCCGTCCCGCAATAGATGATCTATTTGAAAACGTACAATTTTTACCTAATGTACTTTGATAATATTTTTTTGCTAATATACAAAGATAAATAATATCATATAAGACATCGTTAGATTTGTCTCGATGAGTATTTTCAAAATATCAAATTTTCATAATTTTCTTAAATATATTATTCAAGATATTTAAACTCATAATTATGCATTGGAATACGTAATAAGGTCAACTGTGTCAAGTATTATGGGACAGAGGAGTAGTGATTAAGTTTTTATCGAGAGTATCACACTATCACTAATTATTTTGTTTCGGTTTTTATTATAAAAAGTTTTCAAACAAAAAGAAAATCACAACTTTTAAGGTATATTTATCGGTCAATTCACACTCTTTAATCTAAAGAAAACAACTTACAATACATCAAAAAGCCTTGTGATACAATATATAGTTTGTGACTATCTACCTAAACCCTAAACCCTTTGCTTGTAACCCTTTGCTAGTAAGAATCTAGGGTCTAAGCCACACACAATGGTTAATAGATTTTGGAGGCAACTTTTTTAGTACATCCAATAGTCTAACATTGTTTGTGAATCAAGATTAATGATAGTTTATAAGCAACATTTAAACTCTTTAACTCAACCATACACCTCACAAATAACAAACTTGTGAAGGGATTACGCTCCAAACAAAAAATATTTCAAAAAGTGGTATGATAGACTTAAGGTTGGAACAAATATCACCTCTAAAACATTACTATTGATTGTTAATCAATAATCATATATTTACCCGCTATAATAAAACACAAGTCTAATGGAATGGATTTAACTCACACAATGTTGTGAATGATGATCAATTTTGTCGTAAGTGGAGAGAAACTATTTGAAACCCCAAAAAAACAAATTATGCTACCTAGAGAATAATACTATAAGTCACTAAAATGATTTCAAATTTACAATTTAACAAACTTCTTTGTTTTTTTTGTTCTTCTTAATTTTAAAACTAAAGACACCATAACCAAAATTAGGTTTCCCATGTGAAATACGAATACAAACACATACAACACATACAATAATGACACATTAATACCGATGATAATTTAAAAAAAAGTTTTTTTAACATGTGCAAATTTGCACATGTTAAGAAGTTTAAAGTGGTAAGTGTATATTGAAACTTATGTATTTTATATTAAATATATAATTTTTTTTTTAAATAATTGTAGTTTTCAATAAAAAGATGTTTGTTTTAGTATTATTAACATGTGCAATATTGCGATAGACAATCCCTTAAAAAAATAACATAATTTAATAAAATTGTATATGTTGGTGTACACGCCTTGTTGAATATCCGTGCTTCTCTTCATTCTTTAAAATTTTAATTCAAACAACTAAATAAATTGACCAATTAAAAATATTAATCTCCACTAATTTATTAACTGTATTCATTGAATGGTCAGAACAGGTCTGTTCCATGTACGTAGTATAAAAATATAACAGCAGCAGTACTTGTTCTTCACCACACCGACTTGAGTACTACTACTATTTCTTAATTCTCACTACCTTGCAAAAAATATTAGCTGTCCAATTTTTCCTTTTCAGTGCTTGATTCCATTTTCACCCTTCTCCTTTTACCTAGTTAGTACATCACTCCACTCAGTGATTTTCACTGAACTTATCAGTACTATTGCCGTTATTTTTTACCATTTCATAGTCATTCAAAGGAAAAAAGAAGTACGGTGCAAAGGTGAGCCAGAGAGTCCCCAGCACAGCACAGCACAGCACAGCACAAATTCATGGTTTTTTTCATTTTTAGAAAAAGACACAATTATTCATTAAAAACAACGTTTGTTACTGTTTTATTTTCAAAATTTTCTTCACCTATGAACTTTCGTTAATATTTCTTATCTGCCCCCACACAGTTCACAAGTCTCACTCACTTTTTTTCGTACCTTCTGTCCCCTCTCTGCTCCTCTTCACTCTCCCACCCAACCCAACTTTGTGTGTCTCCTCCTCTCCCTCACTCTCTTCTCTTTGTTTTCATTTTCTCACACTTTCCTTGAAATTCTTCTCTCAAATTCTCACTATTACTAGTTTTTGTCTCTTTTTCACTCAATTACTACTATTAATACGTGTCTATCTTTCTCCCTTTACTTTCTTTTATTCTCTTCAACGAATATCTCTATCTTTCTTCTTTTTTTTTCTCTCCACTTTCAACAACACTTCAAAAACCTCAAACACAAACAAAGAAAATCATAGCTTCTTCATATTCAACATGACAACAAAGAAAAACACTCACCGTCTCAACCTTACAAAAGAAAACACTCCAAAACAACCATTTCCAAAAATAGTAAGAATAACTGTCACAGACAATGATGCTACAGATTATTCCAGCGATGAAGAAGAATCATTATCATACACCACGCGCTTCTTAGAACGTAACCGAGGTAAAAAGTTTGTTGATGAGATTATCATAGAGCCATGTACTGTGAGCAAGAATAATAATAACAGTATCAGCAACAGCAACGGCGTCGTTTCGAGGAAAAGAAACAGAAACAGAACCACCGGAAGAAGAAAAACAAAAGCTCCGGTGAGTATTCCGGCTAAGAAGTACCGTGGAGTAAGGCAGAGACCATGGGGAAAATGGGCGGCGGAGATAAGAGACCCGGCGCGTGGAGTGCGTGTGTGGCTTGGTACATTTCAAACGGCTGAAGAAGCTGCTATAGTGTACGACAACGCGGCTATTAAGCTGCGTGGACCAGACGCGCTAACTAATTTTATTACACCACCTACAACTGACACTGCCACGTGTCCGTTATCACCACCACCACCGGAAAATGAAATTCCTCTTCCGTCATTACCGTTACCGGCGAACTCCGGTGAAGAATCTCAATCACAGTCTCAAAACAATAATAACAAGAGTTTATTTTCTCCTACTTCAGTTCTTCAATGTTGTTCATCTTCTGAAGAAGTAGCTGAATCTGAATCAATGTTTTCAATTCCAAATGAAATACAGTTTGATTTTCAAGATTCTTCATCACAAGCAAATGATGCATTTTACAACTTCAATGGATTTTCAGAGAGCATGTTCTATGGTGATATTGGTTTTCAGTATTTTGATTTTGGATTACAAAGCTTGCAGACACAGACACATAAGGATGAAGACTTTTTTCAAGATATTGATGATTTATTTTCTTCTGATACTGTTCTTGCTCTTTAGTTATATAATAATTAAGTGATTAATTAACTATAATTTTATTATTAGGATTCTCGTTGTTGTGTTGCCTTCTTAATAGGCAAATTTTGTACCGGCGAGAATGTATTAAGCACTAATTAATTTATTTTAATTTTCATTGTTTGTGGTATTTGTTAATGTAATAGTGGAATAGTACATTAGTACTAGTAATTTTGTTTAATGCTTGTAATAGCTTGTTTAAGTGCCTATTAATATATAAACTTTGGTTATATTTTTTTTTTTCTTATGTCCAACGTGTCTTCATTTTAAGTAATTAAAGACCAACCATAAGATGCATGCATTCAATTTAAAATCCCTGCACTACTGATAAACTTAAATAGTTTTCATTTCCTCTTAAGGTGATTCATTTGAATTCTAATTTAGTACTACTGACTATATAAATATGCCAATATTCTCACCAAAATGGGTAGAAATTTATTCTGGCATTCAATTTATTGGACAGTATGCTTTCAAAGTAAACATATCTGTATATATTGGCCATTTTGGAGGACTGTGTTTTTGATGAAATCTTGGAGGGGGGTCCTTCAAACAAGATCCGCCAAATGAAATTGGTGGGAAGTTGGAATAAAAGTTACTAACATAGTAGCAACCCCACTCATGTGGTAGACTGATTAGGGAATAAGATAAGATAAAATCTTTGCTTATAGTTCAAAACATTTTATTTCATTTCAATAATAATATTATTTTTTTCAATTATCAAATGTCTTAGTTTTGGGTATTGTAAATCTAAAATTAGGATCTTCATACTTTTTCTTAAGAGTCAGAATTTAACTAAAAGTTAAGTAGAACTCAACCAAAGATTGTTTCAACTAGGGATTGAATTTGATTATGGGTTTTATTCAAATTATATGTTCTAAAAGGTAGCCTAAAGACTACCTCTATGTAAAGCAACGTTGCTGTAGCAAAAGGACAAAGAAATGAACAAAACATTTATCTCTTAGTGAAGAATATATCTTTATGGGCACAAAGGTTTGTGATGTCCTAAGAAATTGGATGTATTGCAAATTTAGACAATATATAGATACACATAATTTGTAATCAATTTGATTATTGGAAATATTTTGATTAAAAGGACTAAACATGGTTATGCTAATTTGTATAAAGGTTTTATGTTTGATTCTCTTTCTTACAACAACAACTAAATCTTATCCCATTAAAGGAGGTCGGCTACATGTATCAAATGACGTCATAGTGTTCTATCAAAAACATATTTTGATCCAACTCATTGACCTTTAAATCCTTTCTAATGGTTTTCTTAGGTCTTCCTCTATCTCTTTTAACGTGATTTTCATCCATTTGATTTACTCTTCTAACAACGGCATCAACGGGTCTTCTCTCTACATGTCTAAACCATCTAAGCCTATTTTCTATCAACTTTTCTACTATAGGTGCTACCCCCATTCTCTCTCTAATGGTGTCATTCCTAATCCTATTATATCTAATCTTACCACTCATCCAGAGCAACATCCTCATCTCCGCTACACTTACTTTACTCTCGTGTTGCCTCTTAACCGCTCAACACTCCGTATTATACAACATTGTTGGTTTGACTATTGTCCGATAGAACTTTCCTTTCAGCTTAAGTGGTACTTTCTTATCGCACAAAACACCTGAGGCTCCTTCTTAACACTTTATTTTATTTCTTCAATCTTTTTTCTACATGCATGGGGTATATGCATGATTTTTAGATATTCAAGACATTAAATCAAAATAAAAAATGGTTTAGTGTAACAAATATAAAATATTGTTATCGACTAACATAAATGGTTGGACATTCTGCTCACACCAAACCCAAATTGAGTTCTAGTTATATGTATATTTCACGATAAATTTTACACTCGGGTTGGTAGTTGTTTCTTTCTTTGAATGGAGGTGTGCATGATGATTTCCCTATTCTAAAAATGTTAGTCACAATTGATAACAATATTGTTGGTATATATAAGAACCCTCTACTTCGTATATCAGGCAAGCTGAGTATCATATACTTCTTTGACAGAGAAGATGAATATCATATGATATTTGAGATATGAATGATATATTATAATTTTTAACAGCAATATATTCTTTTATATTAAAATGAGGACTTCATACAAAAAACTGTGCTCCTTTTTTTTTTTTTTCTGAAATTATACATAGCCATTGATTAAGAAATAAATATGGTTGAGAGTGTACGTGATCATATATACAGAGTAGCATTAATTCGTTTTGCATCATTTATACAGAGTAGCATTAATTCGTTTTGCAAGTACACTAGTATCAAAAGAACAAGTCGAGGACATTTCAATTATGTTTTTACCTCCACATTGTTTTTTTAGTAATTTACATCCACGAGATAAATATATCTAATTTACCACACTTATTAATTTTGTACCCGTAATTTTTTTTGCATCCTCCATCTTTCTCCAATTCTTATCTGAGTTCTAATCCAAAATATTATATTTATGTGTTTCGTGTGATGTTTACCACTTCATTTATAAATCTAAAATAAAAATAAAATCAATATTGTTGAGATAGTCTTTATCTTCTATTCATAGATACTATACGAGAGATATAAAGTACTGTTAGAAACTAGCTGTAGACACTTCTGCAGCCGAGCTTCGAACATTGATTGGTACCCATAGTCCGATACCAAGTAGTCAAATTAATTCAAAATTTAAATTTGTTATTTTAGGGCAAAATTCAAATTTGTTATAAAATTTACATGCATATATGTAGTATTAACAATATTATGCAAGAAGTTGAAAACATTAACAATGTAATTTTTTTAATATAATTACCGCAGTGTAATGTGATCCGTGTGGAAAACAAGTGTTTTTTACTTATGTCTGTAGAGTTGTTAACTTAGACCACTTTAAAAACATTAAGGTTTAAATTAGCAAGTGTGCATCATTTCATTTGAACATAAAAATACATTGTCATTAGTTTAATTCAGTTATAACTAAAAGACTAATATGTAAATTTCGATAAAATGTTTCTTATTTTACATTTACTTTGCTAATTTACACCAATTTTATTTATGAACCAACAAAATTAATGAAACAAAGACATTTTTGTTTATTTAACTTGTTTCATGTTTATAGTTTTGTGTTCCAAAACTCTGTATCCAATATCCATTTAAACTCCGTATACAAGCAGAAATCCAAGCTTTGTTAAAAGGAATTACTCTTTGTTGGGAAGCGGGCTTCAAGAAAATTATGTGTTTTTCAGACTCCCACCATTAGTTCAGTTAGTAGCAAAAGAGACACCGAGGTTTCATCATTATGCCAACCTCTTAGCGTTAATTCAAAACTATCTAATTAAGGATTAGGGCATCTCCATCCACCATATTTTACGAGAAGGAAACTCATGCGCGGATATTCTTGCGCAAGAGTTTACGAGAAGGGCCTCTTGTGATGGTGCATGAGCAACCGCCTTATCTCTCTTTAGCACTTCTAGTAACAGAAAAGCAATCACACGAGATATGGTGGAATAAGTTTTTGACTCGTGTCATTCTTTTTGCTTCTAATTTTCAAGGAGTCAAAAGTTATCGTGGTGTAAATGGTTCAGTTCCTATATTGCTTCTAATAATTTCAACTTTCTTCTTGCAAAAGTTGTCTAGTAGTTTATATGAATGATTCTTTCTCCCTACCCCTTTATTGAGAAGGCACTGTTTTTGAATAGTTGTCCAGCATATTCTAAGTGCATGTGTATTTTTCCCTCTACGTTCCAAACTATGTTTACTTAGAAGTACCAAGAGCCATGCCTCTGTTTGCATGTCTTGGAAAACATGTGAAATAGAAAATAAAAAATACAAAGTAACGTAAAAATAGACCTAAAACCAACTCCAAATAGATAGTTGAAAATCCCTCTTTGCATGTACCCTGCTTATACTGAGGTACGTATGCTGAAATATTAAATGTGGAGTCATTCTTGATCAATAATGTCTCTCAACCATATGCCACTCTCTACGTGAGGCCTAATGAAGGGTCTTAAATGACCTTACCCTTCGACTAGCTAGCACCATAACATGCTTAAAATTTGATATTTGTTACCACTAAAATTTGATATTTGATATTCTTTTTTTCATCTTCCTTTAAAAAAATCATTTTTTTTCTTAAAAAACGGTGGAAGAGTATTGCACCTTCCTAAGATCACTATTTTCTCGTGAAAACTATTTCTCTATAAGACCCTAACACAACAGAACCTGCTCCGAGGAAGGGTTTTCTTTGATAAGGCCCTAACTTGTGTTAGGAACTATTTCAGTGTTTTTATAACTTGCGAGTTCGCTCTTCATTTGTTATACGAACTCTTTTTCTTCTTCTTGTTTTTTTTAAAGAAATAAGTATTAAAAGTTTCTTATCTTTTTTATGAGAAACATCGTCCAATTTTTAAATATATAGATGTTAAATTTCATTTGTGTCCTTATTTATTAAAGATAAAATACTAAAAGGAAGTGAATTAGTGGAATTAAGAGTAATTAATATGACTAGTAAATGAAAATAATTATTTTCAAGATGTTTCCTTGATCTTGATAATTTATGTTTTTTATTTCTTATAAAAAAGACAAGATGGAGTATATATTTAGGTGGATAAGGTGGAAAAATGATGGTGTTGCTGAATTGTTGTGTCGGCATTCATTTGTTGTGTGATTGATATAGAACTTGCTTCATAATGTTATTTTCTCCAACAAGTTTTTGTATGTTTAATAATTGGTGAATAAGATAGTGTTCTCTTCTTCACCGTGGTTTTTGGGTAAAACTATTAAGAATGTATCTACAATGAATGGATTGTGAAACCCTCATCGGGCTTTTGTACAACCTCCGGTTTTTTTTTTCCTTCTCATTATATCAAACAATCTTTGACAAAGAGTGTAGTAGATTCTTTTTAAAAAAAAAATGGACATGCGAGTCGCAAACCAATCCACGATTCTGCAAATATAAACCGCATAATTTGTTGTGCGATCCAGATGAACTAAAATGTAAATGGATCAAAAAAATGGACTTTATCCGATGCAAGTCATGGGTTAAATGGGTCGATCTGCATGCCCTGATACATACACCTAACTCTAAGATGAAGTATTAAACACTTAAACAATTTTTAAATGGTATATTAACGATTATTGTTTTGAGGAAAGAATAGAGAACTTTACATGGATTTGACTTTTGAGGGTGGAGATGTGAGAAAAAATTCACCCTCAACATGATCCATTGACGATTTGTCATGGCTAATTTAAAGGTGTGTTATTTAGAAACACTAAAATTAGACATCTATAAAATATAATTCGGGTGTGTATGGTGTTATAACTGATGAGACAAAACAAAACAATATTAAAATTGAAAATAATATATATTTGAGTTATATATCATATTACATTGTATTTAAGATGCGTGTGGTTTCAGAATTGATGAGAAAGGGAGAGAGTGAACATGATTAAAATCGAAAATCATATATAAGTATATAAGTCAAACATCATATTTGACCTTCTTAAAAAAACATCATATTTAACATCGTATAAAATATAATTGGAACGTGTGTGATGTCTGAATTGATGAATAAGAGAAAAAAAATTAAAATCGTCACAAATTACAATGTTGATATCAAATTTTGTTTCTAAAAAGTCGTTAGTCCATCCCTCACCAACAAATTTAGTTAGGGATTCATTTGAAAGATGAAACGTATTTCTTCTTTAGGCTCCTAAAAGTTCCGATCACATCAAGTTAGTTTGAAAAAACTAAAATGAAAAGGATATTCTCCTTTTTAATTTTCTGATGAACTAGTGATTAAGAAGCTAATATGGGTGTGGACAGAAAAATAAAACAAAAGAAAACGCCAGAACTTTTGGTTCCCTCAAAAGCCAAAATTACTTGAATAACCAATGAGGTCCTTTTGCGTCTTTATATTTTGTTTTGGCCAAATTTAAGGCCTGCTCCCAATAAAAGCAAAAGAAAAAACAAGACAGGGATCTCTAAGAAGTCAAGTGGCACATGGAATTGAGATTGAAAGCAACATGAAAATCGTTTCGGTCTTCGGATATTGAACCAAATTTCTGACACCAGCAGAGGGGAGCAAGTGGCACGATGATATACTTGAACATGATACTACTTTTTATGGCACTAGCTCAAGGAAAAGCAGAAATTCTTAGTAGCATGGCATATGAATATTTCATTTTGTGGACCATGTTAGGCTGGGAGCTCATGAGCGTTTTTTCAGAAGGTGGATGCTAACTTATATAGTTTTTAAAAATAGAAAAAGTATTAATGACAAGGGCAATATATATATATATAAGATACATTTAGGGTTAGGGGATAGTTTCCCTCAATCTAAATAAAGAAGAATCTTCCAACTTAAAAAACGATTACAAAAATATTTACATTTACTTTATATAAAGAGACAAAAACAATATCTATCTATTATAATTGTGTTAAACATAAAAATTAAGTTTTTCACACGTAGATCGGTCTTGTTGTAAAATATAGCAACTATTTTCAAATTCCAGCATTAATAATAATTTAAAATTTTTGTTGGTAGATAATATATTATAGGGAAATGTTAGCAAGTGTTTTGGGATACTTGTTAAGAAGTTTAAAGAGAAAATTTTGTCTTAGAAATGATACATTTAACCCATTGAAAATTTAAAAAGTAACTTTATCCACATGAATCTTGTAAATTAATTCTATTTTTGAATCTTTAACTAGTGCCTTAAGGACATTGGTTAACAAGACCCTGTATTATAAAGAGACTTTTAAACGAGTGTCTTAAAGACAGTACACTTTAAGGATTTGTAATTAAGAAAGGAAAGAAGAAAAAAAAACATTCATGCATTACTCTTTTAAGGATTCCTAATATAAGAGATAATTGCTTCATATAGTGAAAACACCTGTTGAAAGATAGCTTTCATTAGGTTCTCTAAGCAAAAGATATGTTCTGCTGATTGGGTCTCAAGCACCACACAAATATCTCAGTTTATGTAGTAATAACCTCCATAATATATACATTCAATACCATGAACGCAGTTGTACACCTCATCCATTGCATGGACCATGATCCACACTTAGCAAACAAACATGCTTTTTACAATCTCGACAACATATACGTCTTTTTCGTTGTTCATTGAGACAAATCTATCTATGCAATCTCTCATTGCAAAATATATGTTTTACACCACCGATTAAAGTCATCATGTGCAAAGTTATGATAGTTAATGATCCTATTGTGGCATGTCTACATCGGTGCCACATTTGATATGTAATGTCACTTTCTTATAGATCGAGGATGGGATGTTTGATATATTCTGAGAAAAAGCCCTGGCCTGCATAATTGTCTTATCTACAATACTACTAAGATTTTTTAAACTCAAACGTATAATCAATCCCACTTGGTGCTTACTGCTTAAGCTTTTTTACAGTATTCACATTCTCAACCAGATTTGGTCCCCTACACTGTATCTATTATAATTGATGCCTTAATTAATTTGCTCTTTCAATAAGAAACATGTCACAAGGTGATGATCAAATTGTTACACATGACACACCCTAACCCGTACACAAAACCGGAAAATGCCAAAAATACGGAGGATTTTCTGTTATTTTGAGGCCCCCTGAACATTAAATCTTAGCCGTACACGTAGCATCTGTCCAATGATTTCTTGCCTTTGTTTGTGCAAGTGTAACATGGTGATTTGGTTTGGTCCCCACGTGACACGTCTTATCCAGCTAGTATTTGTTTCCTTCACAAGATTGTGACCATAGTCAGAAATCAGTCCCACATATTAATCATCTTTGACCGTTTATGGTTTTTTTTACAGAGAAAATTAACCCATATCATTAATTAAAAGAGTTTTAATACAATGAGAAATAATATCGAAAATATGGTGACTAGTTCAGAATAAGCCACCTTTATTAAAGTATGGTCTTTTGTCCCCAAATGAAACATAATGCTAGAAATAATGGTCCTAAATTCAAATGCACCTCCACCATCGGAGTAGATAGAGTTTAGTAGGATTTTGAACACTTTTTTTTTATCGACGTGAAACAATATTATTACATACATAATTCTTTAAAAAAAATAAAAAAATAATACTACTCATCGTTGTCTGAAATTTGTAAAATTTGATTAATTTTGTACTTGTTTCTATTGTTCGCTAATCACCAGCTAAACATATATTTAGAGAACTAAAATTAACTTAAGCATTGTGTAGAGTCTTCTGCAAACTTGAAGGGTGCTAATATGAAATGTGAGAAATATATGTGAAACACTTGTTATTCCCATATGTTGGGCCCCAATACTTATCTGTTTGGGTACCCCATAAGGTGGCCCAAAAATACACATTTGGTCCTTAGTACTACTATCTTCACCCTTTGTTAGGAACTCGAAACTCGGACGAAAAGAAGCTTAAAATTCCTAAAATTCATAACGCTTACTGCCCTTCATAGAGAACAACTACCAACGTCAGTCCTCGTGAGCTTAGCTCAATTTGTAAGGATAATGCATAATATATGCAAGGTCCGTGATTCGATCCCCGGTCACAACAAAAAAAAACTACCAACGTCGATAGTTACAAATCCCACCTTCTTTAACTGCATTTCAACGGCTCTTCAGTCTTTACTTTGGGGATCTCCACTTTCTACATTAAACTTCTTCTTTTTTTTCTTCATATACGGACTTGAACATCATAATGCCTTTTGCAGGATACCCCTCCTCCCCAAACAAATTCATTGCACAGTATCTTTGCTATAAAACTTTATAATATTAGTGTTAATATAGCTTTTTACCATTGTAATTTGGACTAACTGAAAAATCGATGCATTTTTAAAAAGAAGTTATACAAATCGAACAATGTGTGATTTAATTTTTTATTCATATGATATTTTGTCTCAAAACCTTCAAGATGTACTTCGAGCATCCTAATTTAAAGAAATACATTTGTTTAGAAATAGTAAAGAATACGTGTTTATTTTGTATCAATATTATTTTATTTTTAGTTTACTATATGTTACATTTTGTATCAAATATGTTACTTTGCCGAAACTATATAATATTAATGTACTCTCTCCGGTCTTATTTATAAGAGAAAGTTGACTTTTTAGATACATTGAATAATGAATGTATCTAGTCAAGAACCTAAACCAAATACAGAAATTATTTAATGTATCTAAAAAGTAAATTGTTTCTTGTAAATAGGACTGGAGGGAGTAACATTTTGCAACTGTAATTTGGATAAACCGATTGGATTTTAAAAAGAAATTATCCAAACCGAACAATGTATGATTTTATTTTTTATTCAAATGATATTCGTCTTGAAATCTTTAAATTGCATTTCGAACACCCCTAATTTAAAAAAGTACATTTGTTTAGAAATAATACATAAATATTTCTTCTGATATTTTTTTGTGCGAACCGAATATTTATTTCACGTCATTGCATAGACCAATCATTCAAGTTGTATAGAATCACAATAGATTTAAAATTGTTACTTTCTTAAATTTGAATTCAAATCTAAGGCCTGATTAAGCTGAAAGATTTTTTTTTTTTTTTGAATTGAAAGGTAATCTTTGCTATTTCATTCAAATTATCTTGGCTAAATGTTTCTCTTGTTAGCTGGACTATATGAGAGGGAGAAAGTGCATATCTCTTGGCGGTTTGTCTAAGCTGGTGTTGAATGAAAAAGTTGTGTCAAAATTCTAAAAAAGCTTTTTTTTTTTCAACGAGTCAACGACCACCACGTCCACACTTTATTATGCATGGCATTATATATAGGGAGCTTCTACGGTACACCCGCAAATTAAGGTGTACCGATACACCTACTTTAAAAATCTTTAAATTAACTATTATTTTTATGGAATAAAGAGTTATTTGTTGATATTTATATTTTAGAAAATGTCATTTCATAAGAAAAACATCATTTC
>Ga0099826_10001336_pt1 | contig 14596 bp, 5 predicted proteins | sample Mtrugardesep15_FD_76830 | JGI IMG/M metagenome (GOLD analysis project Ga0099826, IMG submission 76830) | Root nodule microbial communities of legume samples collected from California, USA - M. trunc garden sep15 | ecosystem: Host-associated > Plants > Roots > Nodule | place: USA: California... | reverse complement strand
TTCTGTTTGTTATAATTTATGACTTCATGTATTTTTAAGTGTTAATCGAGAGACGGTTATCACATTGGTCAGGATGCCATATTCTATGACAAGTCCTGTGACAGGAGAACTAAAAAACTTTGTTTAGAGTAGCAAGGCATTTTAGAATTAATCACAATTTTTCAAATTAAAACGCCCACCCATACATTTGGAAACTTTCTTCATATTCATTTAGGAGTCACATTTGTTTAGGAGTGTGGTCAGTTTGATTAGTGGGCCAGGTGCATTACCTAGATGATTTTGATCAGTTTCTTGGCTTTGATTTTGCAAAGTATACAATTTCCTGCGCTGCAGTACTATAAATGAAACTTATGCTTTCAACTCAGGGTCATGGAAGTGATGTGGATTGTATAAACCCTTCAAGAGTTTGCTTTGCAGAAGACGTGAAAGCATTGCAAGTTTCATGTGGTTTCAATCATACAGGTGCTATATTTGAGTATGTATAGGTTTGGCTGCTCTGGGAATTCATAATTATTTGTAACCCATAGAAAACAATTGGAAAAAACAGTAATTCACGTGCCTCGTGTATCTTTTATAGATCACCATATTTGCAGAATGTATAACCCCACCCATCCAAGAGGCTCCAGGAAATTGCAGCACCCCTTAAGTGAGGGTAAGGCATATATTGTCCATTGTTGTATTTTATCATTGTTTTCACCAGAAAACAAAATCACACATATAGTTGCAAATAAAACTTCATTGATGTACAAAACTTATGAAAAGGAAACTGCTTCAAATAAGAAGTGTATGCGAATGATGCTAGAGTTAAGATATATTTTGTTTTTTTTTTTATTTGTGTGGCCAAAACTGAGTTATTGAAATTCCTCTTAATATATGAATTGAGGTACATACTCATGTCCTTTGATCTGTTCCTCAAGAAAAGTTAGTGGGATGCTTGAATGATCGTAGTTGGTGATGATGCAATCATATAAGCCTATATCATCTAAATTGTCAGCCTACAGGTTGATGCTTTTGTAGCATCATAATTGAAAAAGGTTCCTCCTCCATTGGTATATAGTGTGTATGGATATTCTCATTTTGCAATACACAATGAATGCATTGTATCCATCAAGCATCATGCATGTAGGGATGGGAATCCTAGCGACGTTGTAGGGCAGAGATATAATTTTCAAAATTACAATGCACTTCATCTTTTCATCTTTAGTTCTTAATGTTTTGGATAGCTACTAGCAATATGGAGGGAAGGATTAAATTTGTATGATAGTAGTCAGAAAAGACCATCACCCTGTTTTTCCGCAGCAGCTTTCTATTACTAGTACTCCTTTCCATCTATTTTTAAATGAGAAAATCACATTTTGGACATTATTGCAGTGGTCCTGTAATTCAGCTTTGTTTGGATTTGGACCATTTAGTGTCCTCCAAGTGCGCAATAAATTAGTGATTTTAAAAATAAAGCTTGTGATGTGATTTTGCAGGAAAATGCAAGCACTTGTGCTTTGAAGTTGTAACAAAGCAAAGTGTATGGTTGAATATGCAGTGATAAGAATTTATTTTGTGGAATTTATTCTGGACGAGTTGAAAGTAAAACGATTTATGTTTGAATATATTGATATAAAAGTGAGTTGAACTATACGGTTGTGTAAAAAAAAATCAATTTTAGAATCAAAAACTACAATCTCAACTTTAAGTAGAATCAATTCTATAAGCAAAATCAAATTAATACTACTTAAAAGCAATCAAACGGGTTAAAATTAATTATCCAGCTTTCAGAGTCAACTTTGATCTATATTAAAGTCGAACCAAATATACAATAAATTCATCTTTATATTCTATTGTCTAATATGCAAAAGACTTCCTAATAAGTGGAAAGGTGGGGGTTAAGTCATAACACTGGGACATGACTTGCGAGAGTTGATACGAACTTCACTCCCGTCCTGGCGTACTCTGTATACAATCATTACAAAAAAGCATAGTACTATTTTCTCCATTTTTAAGAAAATAATTGTTTTTACTTATGTATGCTATGTGTTTTTAAATTTTAAAATTGTTTTACCAATTCCTTTTGTTCATGACTATATGATCTTATAATTTTTTGACTTAATCATATATTTTTACCTTTTTATTTTCACTCGTTCATATAATTGGTTTTCTTATTTTATGCATGTATTTTGACTTCTAGAATTTAAACCGGTATAACATTTTACTATTTTGCGGTTCACATTATACCGACAAATTATGTAATCTACAACGCACATAAACTAATATAAATTGCTCTGGTTGATTCAATTTCATCCACATCACAAGAGAATTCACTCCAACCCAGTTAAATGCACTTTGACCTAGTTGTAAAATACTACTAACAAAGGGAAACCTAATTTGTTTAAGATGCATAATGATGTTACATTGTGTAAACTGAAGAATCAACTGTATCAACTAAATGATCATGTTCTCATATTTTGGTCAGTATAGTTTTAAGAGACTGTTGAGTTAGAGGTTATCTTGATGTGATTTGTTCATGCTATTCGGACAAGTTTTACTCTCCATGAATATTTGAAGAAATTGGGATGTGCATGGTTGAATCAGATGAAGAAATTCGTTTGACTCATCTATGATTTGGTTTGTGTTTAATTTACATTTTTAGGTTATGTTGTTGTAGTTGAAGTATGCTGCTGTTTGTTTTTTTAGTTGAATTAAGAAGATGCATGCGATATGTAAAGAAAGAATTTCACTTAAAATTACTATCCATAAGGGAACTGCAAATGTATACAAACACATATCTTTTTAAGTTGTATATATGAAAATGTGGACTATCATACTATGGTACCATATCCATTGTATTCTCTAGTTCTAAAGCTGATATTTAGGTGAAACTTCTAAACTGATTCATTTAGACATGGGTTTAGGTGATCAAACCTCACAAGTCAACGGTTACTTTTGCAAGGACCAGAGTTTAGACATATTGATATAGCTTAGGTAGTAGGGACTTTTTTATGTATTAACTAGTAATGTCTTTTTATTGACAATGGTCTGTAACTTTAATTCCCCATGTATTTCAATCTTGAAACTATTGAGTCGTTAAAAAAACATAAAACAGTTTAAGTTTAATGTTTACTGAACCAAAGCATTTGAATTTACTCAAATTTACGTTTGATCAGTTAATTAAAAAAAAAAAAACTTGAGTAAAAAAGAGAGATTAAAGAGAGAGAGGAGCGTGAGAGAATGGGTGTGCGGATGGATATGCGTGATAAGATGTTAAATAACAAATTGTTTGTTAAGTAGAGATTGAAAAGAGAAGTGATATTTGTAGGATCATTTTTTTGACAATTTTCTATCTCATATTTGTGTGTTATGTTTTTATTTTCTCAATCTGTTATTTTAGTTTTTGTGTTAAATCTCTTTTTCTTTGTAAATTTATAGTTGTCTCGTAAGTTGACATGTAAATAGTTGTTTAAATAACACAACTTGATTGAAAAAGACTAAAAATTATAAGTTACTCCTTTCAAACTCGAGTATAAGCAAAAAAAAAAAAACAAATAAAGTAGATATATCCGGTTCAAATTTTGAGGCCAAAGTTGTAGTAATGAAAGAAACGTATTAATGAAAATGTGAGTAACGTGTTTTGGTGTTGTTCTCCGTGTTTGATTGGGAGGCTACTTGTGGTAACATGTAACAAATCAGTTTTTTCACCGGCACCTATAGGTCATTCATTCACAAAAAAATATTGCTTTTGAAAAGTTGAGATCATCTAAAAGTGACTCAATTAGTTTGAGAGATTAGTGAAACTAGTTTATGAAAATGGTCATTTTTTATAGGCCATGCTACTTAGTGTGATAGTGTCTCTATGACACTTTTTAAGAAAGCAAAAAATAAACAATTTTTTGTTGATGTCAAAGGTATAAAAAAGAAATAGAGGTCAATACAAAGCTAAACAAAACAAAACACATGTTTAACCAAACAAAAAGGTTTCCATTATCTACTCGTAGAAGGTACAAGGTAACCTAGAGAATTTATTCAAAAACTACTTCTAATATGAGAACTTAATACGATGTATACAAATTATTCAACATTCAAAAGCTTCTTAGAGAAAATAGCTTCATTTTGCAATTTTTGGATGGACCGCACCACTTAATATCAAACTAACTAAGGAAAAGTTTATTTTGGAGCATCAAATACATTGCTCCAATTTACACCACTTCAATATAAACTATTGATATATTTTAAATTTTTTCTAATATATCAGATCTCATAATAAAAAAGTTACTACAAAGAGTTATTTTAGTTATGTAAGTTGAGGTAATATATTTAGTGTAAACTGAATGTCATCACTAACTAAAGCAAAACCGTGTCTAATTAGAGAGTCATCTCTAAAGGAAGAGAAAAATGAAAATAAAGAGAACAAGGCATCCGCTCAATCTCCAACCCAACAAATTGAATATTTTAGTGAAAGTTTCATTTCTTTTTGTTAAAAATATTTCTTTTTCCTTTTTTTTTTTGAATGCAATGCAATATGCTTTTACTCAATTATCCATTTTCTTTCGTTTAACATTTTGTAAATTCATTAAAGAAAATTATCTAATATGCACTAGTAAGGTAAGTATTTTTAGAAATATGTTTTAATTATTAAAACATCTATTTATAAATAATGACTCAAATAGTTAAGTTTATTGAGAGACAATATTAAATATATTGTTGAGTCTTTCTTCAAAAACAAAAAATAATATTGTTGAGTCAAAAAAATGTGAAATATATTAGTAAAATAATAATTCCGATTTACCCACCGAAAATATTTTTTATGGATTCCAACATTGTAATTTAATTTTTTTTTCTCTTTTAGACTTTCGTGACATCAAATTACAAGATTAAAGGTATTTTCTCCCCCTGTCACATCATCTTGTACAATTATATTGTCTCGAAGGTCTAAAAGCAGGGGTGGATCTAGACATCATGGTTTGGTGTGTCAAAATTATAAAAGAAACTATTTATAGTACATCTGATTTATGAAACGATATATATATATATATATATATATATATAAGTAATGCGAAAATGAAATAAAAATAAACACTATAGCGGAATGGTTAAGACTGTTATAAAAGGACAATCAACCACTAGGCTATGCATGACATTGTGAAAACTATCGAATTATATCATATATTAGTTTTTCCGTGTACTATATTAAAAATAAAATAAAATTGGGCAATAATCTGGTGTGGCAGCTGCCACACCATGCCTCATGGTGGATCCGCCCCTGTCTAAAAGCAAAGAATCTTTAAATTACATTATTTGAATTTCAAAAATAATAATTACATAGGGATAAACCGGAATTTGAATAACTCGGTAAAAGTTATTTTTCATTTAAGGGATAAAGTTAAGTAATTCTTTCTATTGGATTGACTTGTTTGTATTGAATTTTGTTTTTCATTTAAAATAATAATAAAATACAAACTACCCCTTTTAGTAATATATTTAGTATGTTTTTGACTCAATAATATATTTAAATTATTTTTTAATAAATTTAACTATTTTAGCCATCATTTATAAATAATGATATCTTAGTAAATAAAACATATTTCTAAAAAATGAAAATTACTATACTAGTAAAATTCAAAAATGAAAACACTAGTTTTAATAATCATATAAATTTTTCTAGAAGAGTCTTATATCATAAATTATTTTAATATTCATGACATTTTCTAGAAGAGTCTTACCATAAGTTATTGAGGGAGTACAATAAAATTACAAAGTAGTCCTTAGTTTATTTTTTTTAACGTATGAAATATTAGCAATGCTCTCTTTTCAACCTATTCTTTTTTTTTTCTTTTGAATAAAATTCAGATTTATCTCGTCATTTTATATAAAATTCAATTATTACAGATGAGATTTATATTCGATTCAATAAGAGAGTGAATTTTAAAAAACGTATTAAAAATAGAATATTGCTAGCGGTTTTATTTGATCATAATAGTCCTTAGATGGTGATAGGTAGCGAGGGAGGGGTCTCTCTTCTACATCTCAGTTATATTGATTGTTTTGTTGGATTGGATAAGTACAAATAATATTGCATTGTTTTTTGTTCATTGATATTTTATCTTTGACTTAAGGACAATAGTGGTAATTAAAAAGAGATACTAAATTTTGTAAAGGTAAATAGTAATTTTAAGGACAGGCTGGAACATGTGAAAGCGGTAAATAAAAAAAAGAAGATTAGTGAGAGTCAGTGCTATGCAATTGTGCCTATATATATGAGACTATAGTTAGGGTTTTGTCAGAGTGAAATAAGAGAGGGTAAGCGGCAGAATAACATTCAGATGAAGGGTGTGGGTTGGTGATCTATGTTGTGGGTTGTTGAGGGGAATCTTGCCTGGCTCAAGGCTTTTCATAGTTTGATCTATCTACTATGATTAAGGCTTCGGGTCAGGCTTCATTCCCCTCAAATTAAACCTCTTTTCATTTGGTCACACGTTGATGCGATCATAATTAAGCTAGCCAAATATGCAAAGGTTAGGTTGAGAGGAACGCTGTCTGGCTCGAGGAACGCTCAGATCTGTTTTAATCTGATCATATCAAAGTGATTCTCGGACCAGGCTTCATTCCTCCCATCCAACATTTGCTACCTATTCATTCCCCACTACTTAATTTTCATTTCTTCATCCTCTTTGGTAATACTTACATTTGCTTTTGAGTTATATGTATTACATAAGCTAATTTATATTTCTGTGTGTGTTTTTTTCTAGTCAGGATTTGCATCTTGCTTTCTACCGGGTACCACAACCAACATCTCTTTAATTAATTTTCAGTTTAATACATATTCAAATCTAGATCCAAGGTTACTGAATTTTTCAGATGTAATACCATCAATGTTACTTAAACGCTTATTAATCACATATATATTTACATTTCTTGTAATGTACCAACAATAATTACCTTGTGACAATTTCTAACGAGTTTGAAATGATTGAAATTGTTGAAACTCAGTTTATTTACGAGAATATTTTCTTGTTATATACAGTAACATGTTTCATGTTTGTGTTGTACAGAATATTGTCTGATCATTATTACATGATGAAAACCTATCTCTTGTGGAATGGATTGATCGAGTACTAGTCATGAACATGTGGATCGATGGAGGAGAAGATACAAAGACAACAACAAAGTCCATAGTCACGCATGCTGCAACGCCATCAACCCTATCTTTTTGTAGTTTTCTGTAATAATAATACTTAATAATTTAAGATTAGTTTAATTAAGAAGGAGTATTTTTTTTTGTTGAGAGATTATAACGAGGAGTATTATGAATATGTATTATTATTATTATTATATACAAAGAGAAAGGAAGGTTCATATATATGTTGAAACAAAGCCCTCGTGTTGACTTTTCGTGTATACATAAGAAATAAGGTGAAAGCATGTACAATGAAAACCTACCAGATGTGAAATTATTTCGTTCTTTGCCTGCAGGATGAAAATTTGTCCTTTTACACCCTTTTTTTTTGTTTGTTTTTGAAGTAACTCGTTTTCAGCTTGGAAGTGAAAATTTTTATATAGGGAAAGGGAGCCTCCCTCAATTCATTGAGATAATTAAGACCACATCATTTTCAGCAATCTGTCATGAAAATATCTGTACTACAGGATGAATTAACAATTACTACCAAGTAAATCTAGCAATATAATCAACGTAAAAGCTAATTTTTCACCATAATATTTTGTCAAAAAATAAATAAAAATTTCACCCTAAGATTTTTTCCTATAATTGAAACAAACCATTATATACGTATTTGAACATAAAACGATCATGTATTAATATATGGTATATATAATATAGAATACTCAATATATAATTGTGTTAATTTTAAGCTCTTGTTTAAATATAGTCTTTGGTTAGTGTCCCTCTTTTGGGAGACTATGGAGTCTGTTTCTTTATAGTTTTTTAGTCTCTTTTGAGTCTTTTCCTCCTCTATTTCACAAGAAAAATTAGTCTCGTTTTTGGTTTGGTTACAAGATACTTGTCATACACACAATAGGTATGAAATGAGAGATTAAACTACACTTTGATAATGTTATAGTTTTTTTTTGAAGAAACTTTGATAATGTTATATTGTTAAGGATTAAAAAAAGGAAATGATTTGTAAATTTTATGTAGAAAAAGTTTTTTTTTTCAAGTTTCAAGTGTTGAATACACAATTTCAAAAAAAAAAAACTTCTTTTGACTTACACCAAGGACACTTAGTAGCATTTCCCATAATATTTAAAAAGTTGACTATTTATATTGTATTTATCATCTCTCTAAATTTTTAAACCAATTTGAAATCATTTTATGTTGTTATACCTTTTAAGGGTTTTTATTAAATGATATTAATCTTGATATATCATGGCATATCAAATATTTTTACAATTATTTAAAAAATTATAGAACATTGTAACAGTATTCATGTGTTATAGCAATGAAATTTGATCATCTACATCGACATATATGTATGATGTTAGGTGTACGCGAAGTATAGCTAGGTTCTGAACTGTTAAATTTATCGTGTATTGTAGTGTAGTGCAAATTATGGCAGACGTGACATAAGTATTAATAGAAGACATGCACTCATTTCTGAATTATGTGTGATGGTGTACTGCATGAAACAAGGAGGGAATGATGGGGGATTTGAAGGAGATGAACGAAATAGATAAATTTATATATATATATATACACACACACACAAACATACACACACTGGAATAGTTAATGAAAATTAAGAGTAGAAGCTAGCTATGGATTCTCTATGCATGTATGGATGTGTCGCTCTATCTAGAGAATATATATGTTTTTAAATGTCCCCATTATATGATGTGAAGAAGCTATCCAACCAGATATATGTGTATACTCAAGTTGATGCAAACTAAACATGAAAAAAGAAGAGAGAGAAATTAAACACAAGAAGTACCACTTTCTTCTCTCTTATATTACCGTTATTAGTACGTGTGTATGTCTGAGATGTGTGTGTTTTAGTGCAACGTATTTACGGAGCTTATAAAGTTGTTGAGAATTCAGAAACAATCTTTAGAAGAAAAAGCTTGGATCAACTTCCTTTCAAGCATTCGAAAATAAAAAAAGAGAGGGTGAAAGAGAAACGAGAAAAGAGAGTAGTAATATTAAATGACGACTATTTGACAAATCTTGGAAAATGAAATGAAAATGATGGAGAGAAAGAAAAGAGGAGAAGGAAGGGGAGGGTTTTGGAGGGATGAGAGTAGAGGAAAAAATACAAAAATATTTGTTTTTTAAGAGAATAATTTTGTATAGAATGATAAATTAATACTAGATTAAAGTATTCTTAACTTTAGAAAGTATTATAAAAACATAAATTGGATTAAAAAAACTTACCCGAACCCCAAAAACCCTCTAAACTCCTAATTCAATACAATTTTTAGTACACTTTTCCTTTTGCAACTCTTAACAAATTCGATGCTATTGTTCCTAATGTTAACCCAATAATGTATGACTCTTACTTGATTTAAAACATTAGTGAGTCATTAAACCATCCTAAACATCATAACCATCCTGAACCAAGCAAACATCATCACCATCCCTATTCATAAGAAAGCTAATAGATGCAAATTATTGATTTTCAAACTTAAATACAAGGTAGATGGTTCAATTAATAGTTAAGGCACTTTTAGTTGTAAAAGGTTTTACTCAAACTGTTGGTCTTAATTATTTTTTAAACCTTCAACCCTATTGTAAAAATCACCACCATTCACATTCTTTTATCTTTAGGCCTGTTTGTTTTGGATTTTTTTTTTAAAAAAAACTATTTTTTTCTTTAAAAAAATCACTTTTTTTATTTTGAAGTGTTTGTTTAGGATTTTTAGAAAAATCATTTTATAAACAAAATCTATTTTGATCCTAAAATCAAAAACTATTAAGATTAACTTTTCTCAAAATCTTTTTTTTTTTAAACAAGGAGGTAACACATGTACATGTTAAAACTCATTTTCTTTGAAAAATGGATTTTTATGGACAGTAGACAAACAAAAATAACTTTAGATTTTTAAAAAAATCTCTAAAAATTAATCTTTAGATTCTTTTAACACAAAATCTAATTTTTTTTAAAGTTAAAACAAACAACCAATTTTATTGCGTCAATAGAACATTCTACACCGTGATCTAGATGAAGAGGTTGATATGAAACTTTCTCCTAGTCTTACCTCACCATGTAAGAATATATTTTGTAAATTAAATAGGTCTATCTATTACCTTAAACAAGTAGACAGTCTAACACCAAGCTAACAAATACTATTTCGAATGTAGTGATGTTTTACTTTTTATTATTAGGCTAAATACCTCTGACTGTACTTTGAGTTAGCTATTTGAAATAAATTAATCTTTTAATTTTATTTTGCAACAAATTAGTCTCTTAATTTGTTTGTTTGAAAAAATAAAATCTGATTTTTTTGGGTAGAATTTGATCCTTTATTTCAGATTGACTTGAATATATAAGGTCATTCCACGCAAATTATCGGATCATTTCAAGGACTTCGTATGTCTAGGTGGTTTCTCAAAAAAAATCTCGTCTGACATTGAATATTATTTGTCTATCTTTTGTTTGAGTTATTAGAAAGGAAAGAAACAAGCGTCATTTTCAGCACGAAGAAAAATTGTCAACATTATGTGACAAAATAAAGTTGCAGTTTTACAAGTGGTTGGAAGTGAACTATGCGACTTTAGCTTTCGACTATCATTATTGGTGGTTTAACCCTCTTTAATGTTTGTGTACAATTTCTTGCTTGTTTCGTTTTATCTCGCTTTGGTTGTTTTCATGTAACCATGTAAACTTTTTATAAGTATATTTCTGGTACATCTTATGCTCAACGTACTTATTTAGCCTTTTAATATATTCAATTTTGGCTTCTTCAAAACAAAACAAAAAAGTCTTAAAATATTTACTATGTTACTATTTTTTTCATCAAACTTGGTTTAAAAGTGTTTATGTTACAATTTAACATTGATATGACAAGTACAAAAAATGTTTATGATCACCTACACACATTTTCTTCTTTTTGTTTCCTACTTCAAACCTAGTTTTATTGAGAAATATTTATAAACTAGTATTTCCACCTGTACAACGTACGGGCTAGAAATTAATTATCGTGGCGTTAACAAAATATTAATAATAAAGAAAAGCATTCTTAAATATATGTGCATTGCCAATTTATACATCCAAAGGTATATACATAATTAAACAGCTCAAATTGTTATATGGAACGATATTTTACCTATAACTTTTAACATTGCACCAAAATACATACAAATAATGTAGTTGTTAGACATATGAAATAGGCTCAATTGCATTTTTGGTCTCTTAACTATTTAGGTAGTATCGGTTTGGTCTCCTAACTAAAATTTGATTTATTTTGGTCCCTTAACTTCTCTCTGTTACACATTTTGGTCATTTTCGTTAGTTTTAATTCAAAAACGTTAGTTTTTCTTCATCTTTTTCTCCTCTTTTTCATCTTCATATCATCTCCATTAACATTCAACAACAAGAATCCCAGAAAAATTCGAGAAAAAAATGAAGAAAACCTAACGTTTTTGAATTAAAACTAACGAAAAGAACCAAAATATATAATGGAGAGAAATTAAAGAACCAAAATAAATCAAATTTTAGTTAGAGGACCAAATCAATACTAATTAAATAGTTAAAGAAAAAAAAATAATTTAGCCATGAAATTATATTGTCATCATATAATTAAATATGCTTAAAAGTAGCATTTTGTTCACTTTTATCTTAAACAAATACATATCCTTGCACAATAATAATTAATGACTACTTGTGCTGGACCACCTTCTTCAAATACGGAATCAAAATTAAGCCATGTAATAGGAAGCTCTTTACATCTCCTTCTCCTTTGATTTCTAGTTTTTTGCCCTTTGTTGTAAGCACCCAAAGCCTGAGGCGCTGCAGCTATACATAAGTGTTTATTAATGATGTTAACAATATAACAGTAATGTCCAACTAAGTTTCATGCTATAATTTAAAATCATTTACACAATTTAAATTCTTACTTCCATATGGAATACCTTGAGCGTTGGTAATGTTGGAGATAGTTTGAGATGGTGTCTTGCTGGTTTTTTATATAGTTTGTTTTTTCTTTCATTAAAGATAGATAAAAAATTGTTTAGGAAGAATGAAACACCTTTTTGCCCAACACACTATGTGACAAAATATTAGCCTAGTTTGTTTCAAACCAAAACTGAATGATACATCTATTAATCCTAGTTTGAGAGAAATGAATTTGAATCCATCAACTTAACATTAAACATCTATATAAATATTTTTTAAATGTGTTTAATGAAAATATGATAATAGTGAAATATATAACGTAAAAGACCAATTTGTTGTAGAAAAACTTAAAAATTTATTTTGTTACTAGCTTATGCATTGGACTTTTTTTTTTCCTGTTAAATAGTCTATTGATTACATATGCATAAGTGAAGTTTTTGAGTAAAAAACAAAACTAAATTGCATTTTTTGTCCCTTAACTATTTAGGTAGTATCAGTTTGGTTTCCTAACTAAAATTTGATTTATTTTAGTCCTTTCTGTTACACATTTTGGTCATTTTTGTTAGTTTTAATTTAAAAACGTTAGGTTTTCTTCATCTTCTTCTCCTCTTTTTCATCTTCATATCATCTCCATCAACATTCAACAACAAGAATCCCATAAAAATTCTAGAAAAAATGAAGAAAACCTAATGTTTTTGAATTAAAACTAACGGAAATGACTAAAATATATAATGTAGAGAAGTTAAGGGACCAAAATAAATCAAATTTTAGTAAGGGGAAAAAATAATTTAGAAAAGAAAAAAAAAAGACTTACAACTTCAAAACGATGCGTTTAAACTCGCAGTGCCAACGAAGCATCGTCTTCCTGAATTCAATTCCATAGGGTTTTCAGTGTTCAATTCTTCAGTGGCAACGCGTCTTAGATTAGATCCACTCATTCTTATTTCAATTTATTAACTAAATTCTACTCAAGATCGCAATTCCGTTCGGTCATTTTCGAAATCGAACAATTTTATCGTTTTCAGCAACACGATTCGATTTCCCGTTCCTTGATCGCGTCCAACTGTGTCATAACAAGGTTTGATTTTTCGTTATTTGAGTTTAGATCTCTTCCTAAATTTTCATTTTTCTCATTTGTATCCGCATTTCTGTTTCACAGGTACAGTTGGCAAGCTCTTTGAAAAATGGCAACAACCGCTTGTTTCATCATTGTTAGCAGAAATGATATTCCCATTTATGAAGCTGAAGTTGGAGTAGCTGCTAAAGTATGATCCTTTTTTTCTTTGTTAAGTTAAAGTTCAATCTTTTATTGGTTTATGGATTATTTCTTTATTTCTTTTAGTTGATTCGTGTTTGTAATATTGAATTTTTTAAATTGTAATTATAAATCTGGTTTTTCACTCATGGATCAATTTAATTTATGGAATGTAGAGGCCAGTTATTGTCTAAAAATGTTATGAGGAATTTGATTTTACATTATAATTTGTTCACCTGGTTCATTATAAATTAGAAGTGACAACATTCGAGAAAGTTGGTGTAACACCTATCGTAGAAAAGATGGTGGAAGCTTGGCTTAGGTGGTTTGCACATGTAGATAGAAGACTTGTAGATTCTGTAGTAAGGAGAGTAGCTCAGATGCAGGGTAGTTAAATCATTACAGACAGATGAAAGCCTGGAAAAAAACTATAAGAGAAACTATTAAGAATGATCTAGAGATTGATAAGTTGGATGGGGATATGATATGGAACATTACGACGTGGCTTGATCTATGTAGCTGATCCATCTTAGTGAGATAAGGCTTGGTTGTTGTTATTGTTGTATTCATGTAAACGCTTATATTTTTCTTGCATAACCTTGTTTTTGCGTGGCTAAGAAAACAAGTTTAAATTATTTTGCCACTGTATGACAGAGGGAGGACGCTGCTCAGCTGCATCAGTTCATCCTGCACGCAGCTCTCGATGTTGTACAAGACCTTGCTTGGACTACTAGTGCTATGTGAGTTGCATATTCAGTTGATATGTAATTTAAGTTCAATTATAAAACTTTGGTTTCATGATTATCTCTTTTTGCCTCTTGTTTTTGTTTCCACAGCGTTTTAATCCTTAGCATTCTCTTTGCAGGTACTTGAAATCTGTAGATCGGTTTAATGAACTCGTGGTGTCCGTGTACGTCACAGCTGGTCATATCCTTTATCATAGAGAATTATTTTATATCTTAGATAAAAGTTATATGATTTTCCATATTTTAGGTTTATTCTTGTTTTTCTTATAATAAATAAAGTTCTGAAAACCCAACTATAAGAACCATTTAATTTAATGTGCTTTTTAATGGGACGATAATGCCATTGTGTTCCCCTACCTTCTACTCCCCTGCCCTTTATAGGAAGTGGAACAAAATAAAAGAGCCAAGAGTGGACAATGATCAAATCAAACCTTACACCCACTTACCTCTTTATGCATTTTGTTTTTTGTGATAATTTCCTTGACCTGTGGTATACATACCCGATTTATGTTGCTTCATGATTCTCGTAATGATGATGGCATTAA
>Ga0099826_10001334_pt1 | contig 14619 bp, 11 predicted proteins | sample Mtrugardesep15_FD_76830 | JGI IMG/M metagenome (GOLD analysis project Ga0099826, IMG submission 76830) | Root nodule microbial communities of legume samples collected from California, USA - M. trunc garden sep15 | ecosystem: Host-associated > Plants > Roots > Nodule | place: USA: California... | reverse complement strand
AGGACTACTTCCGGATTGTGGAAGGAACCTGTATAAATTGCTTGTGTTCTTCTTCTGTTTCCTGCTTTCTTACTCTCTATCCGCTGCACTAAAACTCTGAACTCTATCAGACTCTGAACTTTTAAGACTCTGATCCTGAGAACAGTTGCTTATTTTCGTGAAAAAGAAACATTTTTGAAAACACAATTCAACCACACCCCCCCCCCTTTCTTGTGTTTTTCCCACCTTCACCTAAGACTCCAATAGGGATGACAACCTCTTTCTTTGAACAACATATTAACATGAGGATACATGACATTATGTATCAAATCTCATAATAACTCATGACATTTGTCGGGGCCTAAAATTTGAGGGTTGCTCGAAAACAACGAAGTCATCCCCAAAGTTTATTAAAATAGGGAATACATTGAAAAAGTCCATTAAAAAATAAATAATGGTCTTTGAAATCAAATTTTAATGCCGGGAGTCGATTATGCGTAGGAAAGGTATTAGCACTCTACAACATCCGTCAGAAACATTTACCTCTAATTAATTGTGTAAGATTTTGTCAACTTTTAAAATATATATTTTCTCCATTTTTTTAAATGGGAATAATATTATGTTTGAAATGAAAATGCATTGTGTTTAAATAGAGAAAAAAAGTTTAGTTATTATTGTGCTTGATAAGTGTGATCTCTTAATCCTACGTATCTCTTGGTGTAATAGAGAATTCAAAGATACATAGTTTTTTGGGTAGAAAAGATACATAGTTTTTTGGGTAGAAAATGCTTGTTTGCTGAATGATTTTAAAGAAAATGATTTTTGTGGCGTTGGTTTTGATTTTTGTGGCGTTGATTTTGATATAAATAATATTTCCTATTTAATGAAGTAAAAAGATATGATGAGTGTGAAAAGTTGATGTCGATGAGTTTGTTAGTTTTAGAAAGTGGTTTTAGAATGATCAAATATAATTTTTGTCCTGAAAACTCGAAGATTTAAAAGATGACAACTCAACAATGTCAAAGGATTTCACATTCATAACACGGCTGACATTATTGAGGAAACCTTCCGCCCAGTACCTGTCCAACATACAGACCGTATGGTGCGATGGAATAACAACAACTGCAACTGTATTGTGCTGAATGTAGATGGCAGCTGCTTGGGTTCTCCTATTCGAGCTGGTTATGGTGGTTTAATTCGGAATTCTGCAGGTTTATACCTTTTAGTCTTCTCCGGTTTCATAGCAACAACAACGGACATCTTGTTTGCCGAGCTTACTGCTACTCACAGAGGCATGCTTCTGGCAGTAGAAAAGGGAATTGAGGACATGGTTTGTTACTCAGATTCTCTTCTATCCATCAAGCTTCTCACTGACCATGCTTCTAAATATCATGCCTATGCTGTTTTAATCCATGACATTAAGGATCTTCTCTCCTCAAGAAACTTCTCAATTCATCATTGTCTCAGATAAGGGAATCAAAGTGCTGACTTCATGGCAAAGCTCGGAGCAACTTCGAACGAAGAATTTTCCATTCACTCAACTCCTCCTTCGGACCTCCTCCCCTTAATCAGGCTCGACGCCGTGGGAACTGCTTTCCCTAGAGCTTAGGCTTTTCTTTTTGTTGTTCTTCTTTTTTGTTTTTTCTTAGCTTTGTAACAAAAAAAAAAACAATGTCAAAGGATTTATCTACGGTTGTCAAAATTCATAATATTTATGTGGTGGACCTCTTCACATTGATAGGATCCTATTGAAGCTGCGATTCAATTGTCGTTAACAAAAAAGGTTTACATACACATTTTTTTGGTCATTACTATTTGCTTACAACTTTGATTAGATCACCAATGTGAAAGTAGCATTGAATTAAGTTTGGACTATGAAATCAAGAAGTTCAATGCTGATTCAAGTTTCTATTTGAGTACTAATCTGCCAGGTTTAAGAACACAATAGCATGTTCTACACTAGTAATGAAAAAGATTCATAGCTTCATGATAGGTTGGTACTTACATGAATCTATATGATTTGGGCAATGAGCCAATGACATTTGTTGCCTTGGGTGTATAATCCTAATCAAACTCCTTATATGTTGCTAAACTAAACCAATGAAAATTCAAAGTAATAGGGCCACCACAGAGAACACAAAACATGGAAGAAAAGACAACACGATTGGGAAGTCATATCTTTCTATAGACTGATTGGGAATGCTAGTTTCTTACCCTACAAAAAGTAATCATCATTGAATTATAAGCAATGAAAAAACATACATCTTTTAAAATTCTTTGACTAAACAACAATGTTATTGGCCATAACAGAACACAAAAAGTACATTTAAAAAAGAGCTCTCAAACCCAACTCATCAAAGGTTTGTATTATGTTATTCTTTTAGTGGTGAATATTTCTGGTTCAGTCTAAATTCTCATCTGGATCTGGTATTTAGGTCAGGTTAATTTTTCTTTGTTTAATAGAAAGAGCAGAAACACTTACATGCCACTCCAGGAAGTATATGAAATAATAAATAGTCTTTTTTTGAAAAGTTTTTGTTGGAATTCAAGTGTGAAAGATTAGTCGAATGACTTACTTGTTTTGGATAGATATATAGTGTCAAGGCCTCTTAAGGGTCCGAGAAGTTTATATATTCTTGCCAAATTGGAATCCAAAATGCTATTTACAGCGAATCCTAGGTATGCGAAATCATCCCGAGGTGTATTTCATCTGAGTCTTCATTATTGACTTCCACCTCATTCCAGTAAATTCCGCAAAGCTTTGTATTATCATTGGCTGATTCCACCTTTCGTGATCCTTTCTTGTTAATTTCTTTCGGGAGATGCAAAGCTCAATTGGAATATATAAGTATCATGTTTAAGCTAATCCAAATAACATACCATAAGTGGCAAGCAAATTAAGAAGCGTATATTTGAGGAAAAGTGACGGCTAAAAAGGGGAATAATTAACACAAATTTTAGCACAAGGTAAACGGTGCCTTAACTTCTGCTATGTCATTTGTGGAGTGATTAGCACTCAGGATCCAAGGAGTAGTAACTTTGATGAAGGTGAAATGGGAATGGGCTTTCACTCCATTCCAAAAGCTTAACTTCTCAATCAATGACATTCTCACAAAGTTGTTTTATTCAAACACCGTAGAAAAGGGTTGATCTAGAGTCGTTTATCGTGTAGACTCCAACAAAATAGGTTATTGCAGTGAAGAAGCTATGGCCAATGAAGAATGAAGAGCCACTGGAGAGAGATCTGTTTATAGTAGAAGTTCAAACCCTTGGATCAATATGGCATAAAAATAGAGTGAGACTATTAAAGTGTCTTATGGATGCCTAGCTCCTGCCTCCTGGTGACTCTAAAAACTTTTATGATTCTAAAACAACCATATCATTTTGGCAAAATTTGAGTTTATGAGAACTTTAAAGTGTCTTACACTTTAGACATTTTTTTCTTCCAAATTTTATAGTAGTTTCTAGAATAGATTCCTGATACCATATTTCGAATCAAGTGATATATGCCAAAACCTGTCATCATATATCAGACCAAAAAAATTGACTATTCATTTATCACACTAACATCTTGACAGGTCGAAGAATTAATTGACAGATTCGATGACCCGCAAATATGTGAAGCCTAGTAAAAGTTTTGCTAATGGTAATACCATTGAGCATACCCTTCAGGCTCAATTGAGTCTCTGCAGACTGTGCCACAACTACGAAGAACAATTCTGTTTTCAAGGTGAAGAATATCATACCAAAACCATCTTTAATGCCACTATGAAATATTAATTAGCCACCTTAATTAATCAGCGTCTCTATCTTAAGTTTGTGTGCACTAGTATGTATATGTGAACTTTTGTAATATGGTTATAATATATTGTATGTCTTACGATGAGTGAGTGATGATATTGATGTATATCTTATGGATAAAAGTTATATATATATATATATATATATACTTTTATTATAATTGTTCTTCTCAGTCACCTTAATTGTATATATTAACACACATGATCAATTAGCTATTATGATGAGATGAAGAAACAATCTATGAGATCATCCACTCTGAAGATGGGTAGATTGTTTGAGGTATCTGCAAGGATTTACAGTTGCTGGATTTAAGTAATAACTTATCTTAGACCTCTCTTACAACAAGCTAACATGTAGCACCACAATCTTGACAATTTTCTGTGTCTACAATAGTTTGTAGTACTCTTGCTGACACTCAATTCTTCTAAGATGTACCTGCCACAACATTTGTTGTTAACCCTGAACTTTGCATTAACAAGTGTAATGCAAGTGGAAATCTCCAAGACAACACGAAATATTATTACCTACAATTTTCTTTTGGTTACATTAACTTGTGCTACTGTCACTGGTGGAGTGATTTTTGCACTAAGGATTCAAGGGAACAGTTATGGGAATAATAAATTTGATGAAGGTGAAATGGGAAAGGGTTTTCGCCACATTTCAAAAGCTTAACTTCTCAATTAACGACATTGTCACAAAGTTGTCAGATTCAAACATTGTAGGGCAGGGTTGCTCTGGAGTTGTTTAATGTAGAGAGACTCCAACAAAACACAAAGTGTGTTGCTAACACTCCATTTACTTAAGTATCGCTTGTATAATTTTAAATCTTGTATATTGCACTAAACCAAAACCCTAATTTTATCTATCCATGAATCATTGTTTATCTAATCAGAAACTCTATTCTCCAATTTTTTAGTATAATAATTATATTTCACTAACTCTACCCTTTATCTTGAGTGATTATAGACATTATTATATACAGTATATTAAATCATGAAACCCAACTTTATATTTACAAATGTCTATTACTTTGCATAATAAGATAACTAATTGAGCTGGAAGCTTAAATTGACAAACCCCTTTGTTCCAAGCAACAATCTTGCAAATCCTTCATTATGTCAAAATACTATTCCAATAAAAGAATGTTGGTTATGTTACAACATAAAATCTTATCCAAGTAATAGGATTCAAGAAGAAGCAATGAAAGCAATACAATTTAAAATTGCATATAACACCCAATTGCATAAATTATATTGTGCATTATATAAAATATCTTAAACAAATACATAGGCAATTATCACGGATACACTAATGAGAAAATACACAATTTGTAAACTGACATTAAAAAAAGTAATACCTCAAAGAGAAAATCTTAAAACAAAAAACATCTTAAATTTGAAAGTTCAAATGTCAATAGTTTCGAAATACCAGTTAACAAGGCATTTGTGACACGACAAGAGTTCCTTCTCTCAATCACTAAAGCCATAACAACGACAAGTTATTTCTCTCACAATTATTGCTTCCTTGGTGACATTGTAAGTTATCTCTCTCAATGGTGGCCTTGATGGTACCATTGAGAGAACCTCACATATATTCGCTTTATAGCAACCCCGCACATTGATCTCTCTTAGTTGTGGGCAGTTTTCTACCAAAGGTCTTACTCCCTTCTCTGTCACATAAGAACAATAACACAATATCAGTTGCAAAAGCCTACGACAACTGTTGGAGATCACAAGGAGCATTTTATCATCAACAGATGTCCTTGACAAGTTCAACACCTCCAATTTAGAAATTTCAAAGTTCATTTCAGACAGCGTCTGTCTTGAACAGCGGGTCAAGTTCAAATGTGTAATGTTACAACATGTCCTTAAAAGATGAACAATACCTTCTTCAGATGTGTCACGGCAATCTTTCAAATCAAGCCGCTGCAAATTGGGAAAAGAATAGGCGATTAGGAGCAGGTCACTGCCATCAAGAGAAGCACTGTTGGACAAAATGAGAGTGGTTAAAGTTATAATCTTATTCCCGCGAAAGGTTTGCATCCCATTTGCGGGGAAGGTGCGGCTTTGGAGGGAGACATCAAGTGATGTGAGGTTCAATATGAAACGAGAGATTTGGACGAGAAGCTCGTTGAGGACACTGACGGAGCAAGTAAGTTTGAGGGAGGTGAGATTGGTGAATCTATGTAATAGACGAAGGAGGAAAGGGTTTGCTTGTGTGCGGATGGTGAGAGATAATGGTGACGGAGAGAAACTGTTTTGAGACGGCAGAGAGAGACGTAGTTGAAGGCACGTTCCCAGCACTTGTGGGGTAAGTAAAATTCAAGATGGTTTTCTGTTGCTGTTGGTGTTGCAAGCCTCCTTGTTTTGCTTCTTGTTTGAATAGAAGAAGAAACCATTAGTGAGTTTCTTCTCTTCGTCTTCATATTGAGAGAGTTTCTTTGATTTGCGGCAGATTTGAGGGGTTTTAGGTTAAGTTGAGTCAGTGTGATTTGAGGAACTTATCACAACCGCTTCTGTGTTTGCTCCTTTTCTATTGGAAAACTTGTGATTTTGCAGAGACTAAAGCATATTTAACTTTATTATAAAAATGATAAAATAGTTTAAATGAATGGTAAAAAAACACATCTCAAAAGGGTTATCTCAATATGAAATCCCTGAGTTTCCAAGTAAAGCCATGAAAACCAAAAATGAAAAAGTAACCAGTGTTGTCATGTAAGCCACACGATCTCTAATTTATTTGAAATTGAAATGGCAAGTAGTTTAGCACAATCGTCAAATTTCGTTGCCCCAGGCTTCACACCATAAAGCATTTTCCATATACATATATATTGACTCTAAGAGTAATTCAAAATTTATTTAAGTAGCGTTGTTTTCATCACATCAGCACGGTTTTTGTTAATCTCTCATTCCCTCATTGTTAAAACAAAAAAATGGTTTTGTTAATATCAAGTGAGAAGGCATTATATATGTAAGAATGATAAGAATAATTGTTAACTTTTAGATTAGTTTTAGATGGTTTTCTTAATTCTTCAGTTTGTTAGTCATTTAAACTCGATGAATTTAGTCCCTATTGGTTTGATCCCGTGTTCCAACAATGTATCACACATTGAGTGTTAAAGTGTTAATAAGACTTTTTATACAAAATGAATTTCTAAGGCTTTATGTGCAAAGTGATCATATTTCTGAGATTCAAAAATCCCTTGATGTCATCAGTCATGCCTACTGAAGTAACTGAACCACATGTTCATAAGATATTTTTTTTGCACGGTTAGCAAACAGCCAAATGCTCCAACTAATTGATATCCTAATTGATTTCAAAACCAAAATTTCAAGGTTCAGATTTTCAAATAGAAATTTAAGACCTTGCATCACAAAGCCAAAGAACATAATGATTTCTTAATAGTCCCTTCTGGCGTGACGCAACAACAATCTGATAGTTATCTGCAAGCTAATTATATGAACATTAAAAAAACCTCTTCGCCTTTAAGTAAATCCGTGTATGATTTATATTCCAATAAGTACTCTCAATAAAACATAATCACTTTATCAACCATATATAAACTTCATAAAACAAGCAGATACTTACATTTAGCTAGTTTATGTTAATTTTTTTTCATAAGCCTAACATTCTTGGCTTCAGCAGCCTCTTTCAATTTCCCTTCCCCAGGCTGATTTAGCCTCAGTGAACTCAGCCAACAATCCTTCTTGTGCAATTGTTTCACCTTCCTCAGTTACATCAATAGCCCTGCATCGCACCTTCACCTGAACATCCTGCATCTGTTTCGTCAATTGCTGTGGTTCAGATAAAATGGCAGCCACACTGGTTGGAATGAGGTCCGTCCCGCGATATACTACGATGTAATATTTATTCCTTAGCAGTAAGGTATCTCCTTTAATTTCTGGACCAGAGAAAAAACTTTACAAACCAATAAAACTACTGCATTATTCTCTTTCCTTAGATTATAATGTATCACGAGAAGGGAAAAAAGAATGCACCAAGTGACCATGGGATTGGATGGGATTGGGGGTGCTTGGAAGAACTTATTTAGCCTTATCTTAGATAGTAATTTATAGAAATAGTTCATACAATTTTTATGTGAATTACCTATTCAATTATAGAAATAATTTATACATTAGCTCTTAGTTACACCCTCTAGCCTATAATATAAGTCACATTCTGAAAGAAAAAAAAAAGTCTAAATTTATGTCATTTTACAATACCAATGATACATCAAATTTGTTCTTTCCTATTATACTCTTAACTATTTATTCTCTTTCTTTTTCAAATACGTGATTGGCTTAGAGCAAGACCAAAACTTTCCAAAATAAATCAAAGTACTAGCTCATCCATAGTTGCATACTCCACATGTTATGCAATATTGTTGAACCTGAGTCTGAGAGAACACGAAAACTACAATTCGTCTGGTAGATTTTTTCTCTAAAAGAGCAACCCGGTGCACTGAAACTCCCGCATACGCAGGGTTCGGGAAGGGGTCCCACCATTTGGTAACAATATTTGCTCTAATGCATTTCCGGCTAATAAAACTAAACTATCTTCAAATTGAGAACTATATATCATGAAAAGAAGTCAAGCAGAACCTCTTGTCCATACTAGGCTTGAACTATATATTCCCAAGGAAATCATGATGCCTAGATTAGTACAATATATTAAGTCGCACATCATGATTAAAGGTACTCAAGGTAAAGCAATGAAAAGTAATACGATTTAAAATTGCATTACACTCAACTGAATAAATTATATTGTGCATTATATAAAATATCTTACACATTTGTAAATTGACAATAAAAAAAAGTATATTCTCATAAAAAATCTTAAGCAAAATTTCAAAATTCAAACTTCAACGGAGCAGTTTCAAAATACTAGTAAACAAGGCATTTGTGACTCAACAAGAGTTCCCTCTGTCAGCCACTAAAATAATAACTAAGTCGTCCACCAATTATCTCTCTCAATGATGGCCTGGATGGTACCATTGAGAAGACGACGTTATCATCCACTCTACGGCAACCACGATAATTGATCACTCTTAGTTGTGTGCAGTTTTCTACCATATGTTTCACTCCCTTGTGTGTGACAACCACACAATATTCCAGTAACAGCTGCAAAAGCCCACTAGAATTCTTTGAGATCACATAGAGTGTTTCATCATCAACAAAAGTTTTTGACAAGTTCAACATCTTCAATTTAGGAACTTCAAAGTTCATCGCATGTCGCAGCAAATCCAGTCCAAAACAGCCGGTTAAGTTCAAATGTGTAATGTTAGAACATGTCCTTAAAAGATGAGTCATACCTTCTTTAGATATGCAACAACAATTGTTCAAATCAAGCAGCTGCAAATTGGGGAAACAATAAGCGATGAGGACCAGTTCACTGCTATCGAGATAATAAAATTTGGAACAAATGAGAGTGGTTAGAGTTGTAATCTTCTTTGGGAAGAAGTTTTTCAACCCATCTGCGATAACGGTGCCACATCGGAGGGAGAAAACGTCGTTGCAAGGGAAAGTGAAGTTGAGTGAGGTGAGGTTGGTGAATCTATGTAATAGGCGAGGGAGGAAGGGGTGTGCTTCTGTGCAGATAGTGAGAGATAATCTGAGACGGTTGGTGATGGAGAGAAACTCTTTTGAGATGATAGAAAGAGACTTCAAGTAGTGGGGACTAGTGTATTCATCGCAGTCGCTGATGAAGAATTTGAAGGCAAGTTCCCAACACTCCTCAGGTAAATAAGAATCAACGATTTCTGAGTTTCCTCTCTTCCTCTTCATATTGTGAGACTTTCTTCTATTTGCGGCAGAATTTAGAGGGGTTTAGGTTATGTTCAGTCAGTGTCATTCATATGTATATATTTATATAAAAGTGACCAAAGATATTTTGTGTTTTCTCTAAATAAAATATACCAAATTTCTATTTGGGTTCCTCTATTTTTTTTTTCTGGTCCTCTAAATATTGTTTTCAATTTTCATCCCAGCTTTTTCTACTAAGTTCAAGTTTCATGTTATTTCGATTTTTTTTATGACATATGATTGATAAGATCGTAAAATATCGTTGGTTTAATATTTTAAGTATTTAATCTTAAATTTAATAATTTAATATTTACATGCCGTAAAAGCACAGGTTTTTAGATTACACCTTAACACATGGTTTTGCACGGGTTCTACAAGAGACACTTTAGACGATGAGGAACAAGACGCTACTATGGAGAGAAGAAATGATGAGAGGTTAAAGTTGTAATCATTCGGGAGAAGCCTTTGAACTCATTTGCATGCAACCCATCTGCAGAAAAGGACAAGTTTGATAGATGATTGTGAGAGAGAATCGGAAACTGTTGGTGATGGAGATAAACTATTTGGAGACGATGGAGCAGAGAGAGAGACTTTAACAGAGGCAGTTGGTATAGTCGGATTTGTTGTTGAGACGAATTTGAAGACAAATTCCCAACTTTAGTATCGTAAGTAAAAAACTGTTTCTGCAAGCATCCTTTTTGTTTGAATGGAAGAAGAAACGATTTGTTGTTGCGATGAAGAAGATTTGAGAAAGTTTCTTCTCTCCTCTTTGTACTCAAGACGCGAGAGCTTCTTCGTATATGTCGTGAAATTTCTAGAAAGGAGTTTTCGCTATCTATAGTAATGCTCTTTCTATCAAAGGAAATGATAAACATAGGGAACAAATCATCCCGAACTAAATCTCCACTCTATTACACAATTCCTGTACACATCATGTTGGGACAAATTCGAAGAGAAAAAAATTCGCTGCATATAGCAGCTCTCGTATTAGAAATACAAATAAGTATGCAGAGTTGAAACAAATATAGCAAGCTGTCACAGGCTTTAAAATTCAGATAAAGCCAAACGCTCCAACTAATGATATCCTAATTGATTTGAAAACCAAAATTTCAAGGTTCAGATATATAAATAGAAATTTAAGACCTTGCATCACAAAGCCAAAGAACATAATGATTTCTTAATAGTCCCTTTTGGGTGAAACAACAACAATCTGACAGTAATCTGCAAACTAATTATATGAACATTAAAAAAACCTCTTCGCCTTTAAGCAAATCCGTATATGATTTATATTCCAATAAGTACTCTCAATAAAACATAATTACTTGATCAACCATATATAAACTTCATAAAACAAGCAGATACTTACGACAGCTAGTTGATGTTCAATTTTTTTCATAAGCCTAACTATTTATTCTCTTTCTTTTTTCAAATACGTGATTGGCTTAGAGCAAGACCGAAACTCTCCAAAATAAGTCGAAGTACTAGCTCATCCATAGTTGCATACTCCACATGTTATGCAATATTGTTGAACCTTAGAGAACACAAAAACTACAATTCATCTGGTAGATTTTTTTTCCTAAAACTAACAATATTTGCTCTAAAACATTTCCTTCTAAAATTAAACTATATTCAAATTGAGAACTATCATGAAAAGAACCTCTTGTCCATACTAGGCTTGAACTATATATTCCCAAGGAAACCATGATACCTAGATTAGTACAGTATATTAAGTCGCACATCATGATTATATCTCTATTGGTTGATAAGATACATAAATGAGTTGGAACTATTGGTTGTACATACAAATAGAAAATAGAGACCTGAAGTTTTTGTAACGTGACACCCTTTACTTGGATCTTGTAAGAGTACTCAAGGTAAAGCAATGAAAAGCAATACAATTTAAAATTGAATATTACACCCAACTAATAAATTATATTGTGCATTATATAAAACATCTTACACAAGTACATATACTTATGCAATTATCACGCATACACTAATCAGAAAATACACATTTGTAAATTGACATTAAAAAAATGTAAGTTCTCATAGAAAATCTTAAAACAAAAAACATCTTAAATTTCAAAATTGAAACTTCAATGGAGTTGTTTCAAAATATTGGTAAACAAGGCATTTGTGACGCAACAAGAGTTCCCTCTATCAGCCACTAAAATAATAACTACAACGTCGGCCAATTATCTCTCACAATAATGGCCTTGATGGTACCATTGAGAGAACGACCTTATTATCCACTTTATAACAACCACTCAAATTGATCTCTCTCAGTTGTGTACAATTTTCTACCACATGTCTCACTCCCTTCTCTAATACATTAAAACAATTTTCCAATACCAGTTTCAAAAGCCCAGAACAGCTCTTTAAGACAGCATAGAGTGTTTATCATCGACGAATGTTTTTGACAAGTTCAACTCTTCCAATTTGGGAACTTCAAAGTTCATTTCACGCAGTTTCACTCCTAAAGAGCCCTTTAAGTTCAAATGTGTAATGTTGCAACATCTGCTTAAGAGATGAGCAATACCTTCTTCAGATATGTTGCAGAAACTGTTCAAATAGAGCCGTTGTAAATTGGGGAAAGAATAGCCGATGAAGGCCAGGTCACAGCTATCGAGAAAAGCAATGTTGGAACAAGTGAGAGAGGTTAAAGTAGTAATCTTCTTTGGGCGGAAGGTTTGCAACCCATTTGTGGGAAAGGTGTGGCGTTCGAGGGAGAGAAAGAGTGATGTGAGGTTCGATGGGAAACGAGAGATTTGATGGAGAAGCTTGTTGAGGTAACAGATGGGGCATGTGAGGTTGAGGGAGGTGAGGTTGGTGAATCTATGTAAGAGGCTAGGGAGGAAAGGGTGTGCTTGTTTGCATATAGTGAGAGTGAATCGGAGACGATCAGTGATGGAGAAAAACTGTTTTGAGACGACTGAGAGGGACGTCAAGTCGCAGTGTTTGTTGTAGTTATCGCTGATGATAAATTTGAAGGCATGTTCCCAACACTCATTGGGTAAGTAAAAATAAGTTGATGTTGCAAGCCTCTTATTGCTTCTTGATTGAATGGAAGAAGAAGCAATTTGTAAGTTTCTTCTCTTCCTCTTCATACTAGGAGACTACTATCACTTATTTGAGACAGTTTCTTCGATTTGCGGCAGATTTGAGGGTTTAGTTTAGGTTAAAGAGCATAACGATATTGACAAAATAGTATAGAGGGGAGATTTATTTTGGTTACTAGGAGAATAAAAACCATTTTTTTTTTACAAAATCCGTAAGAAAAATAAATTGGGAAACCTAATTTCGACTTTCTTTACACTTTGTTTGTTTGATGAAGGAGAGATAGAGATAGATGAATATAAATAAAGTGAAATTAAGAAGAGAGAATGAATAGAAATAAGGTGATTATTTAGTTTGCCTTTTTAATCAAACAAATTCGGTATAAGTAGTAGGGGCTTCATAGCTACTTTCATTCTAAAGGAAACCGATGAACAATTCAGTTAATTTGACTTGGTTCACTCCTTTGGTTGGGCTGGGCTTTAAGAGGGCTTGACCTCTGATGTATGGAAGTATGTGGTTGAAGTGAATTTCTTGGAAATGCAGTCGGAGGGCAATCTCTCTTTTGACCCGATCTGGTATGTCTAATGTAATATGAGATAGTTGTCGAATAGGGTTAAATATGTTTTTTTTTTTTAAAGAAAGGTTAAATATGTTTTTATTCTCTTAAAATATATTAAATTTTCATTTGAGTCTCTCTAAAAAACTTCATCGATTTTTTATTCCTTTAAATATTTGTTTTCAATTTTCATCACTGCTTGTTTACAAAAAGTCGCGTTTTGTGTGTCAAACGATTTTTTTTTTGTGATATATTGTGGATAAGATCATAAAATATCATTAGTTTGATCATTGAACTATTTAATCTTAAATTTAACAATTTAATCTTTACTTTGAAGTTATAGATAAATTAATAAAGATTAAATAGTTAAACTATTAAACTAAGGGTTAATTGTTCAAAATGACCATGTAATACACACGAAGTTTGAAAAATGAAACTGTAAAAATAAAATATATATTTTACCCCTGTAATTTGAGATTCTACATAATTTTGACATTGTAATATATGTGAAAGATTAATTATGGATTTTTTATCCCCGTAATTATGAATTTTTTAAACAATTCATAATTAATTAGTACCTCGTTTAAAAACTCCAAAATTTCATGGTGAAAGTTCTTCTGATGTTCTTACCATTCCTACAAAATTAGGGAATGAAATTTGACCGATAAGTATATGGTGGAATTTCCTTTTTGCATGCTTTGGTTGAAAATTCAAAATAAATTAAGGCGTCATCAACATGTTCTAAAACTTTGCATATCCTTTTTGTTGTTTTGTTTTTTGAGTTTTTGTCACTTTAGAAATTCATAATTAATCTGTCCATTGTCGAAAAATTCTATTTTTTTTAAAGTCATATTTTAACATCCTAAACATGCTTGCAAAAAATCATGAAAAAATTTAATCTCTAAATCATTTTTCTAAACTTCATGTATATTAGAGGGTCATAAATAAAAGAAAAAATGTTAAATTACATGGATAGAATATGTGTTTTTATTTTTACATGATCCTTTTTCAGACTTCTCGTATATTACAAGATCAATTTGAACAATTAACTCTTAAACTAATTATATTTTAAGATCTGAACATTATCATAAAACATAAATCGTTTGGAATACAAAACATGAACTTTTGTATAAAAAACATATAACATAATTGAATATTGAATATTTAGAGGGACCTTAAATCGAAGAAAAAATTTAAATTGACTAAAATGAAAATTTAGTATATTTAGAGAAAATAAAAACATATTTTACTATATAAAATGATATAAATGTCCTTAAGCAAAAATAAGATAATGGAAAAAAATATATAAATAAAAAATATAAATAAGTATTTCATAACGATCAACAAAAAACTAGAAAATATAAAATTAAAAACTATTCCTTAACAATCAAAGCAAGAGTGGTAAAAAAAAAAAAAAGCAAGAGT
>Ga0099826_10001333_pt1 | contig 14620 bp, 6 predicted proteins | sample Mtrugardesep15_FD_76830 | JGI IMG/M metagenome (GOLD analysis project Ga0099826, IMG submission 76830) | Root nodule microbial communities of legume samples collected from California, USA - M. trunc garden sep15 | ecosystem: Host-associated > Plants > Roots > Nodule | place: USA: California... | reverse complement strand
TTTTTTTAATTTATTTTGGTTGTTTGGTTTTTACTTTGGCCAACATGTATTTTTTATTATTTTTTTTTTTCAGTTTGTATTTTATTTTGGTGAACAGCTTTTTTTTTTCTTTGTTTTTTTTTAATTTTTTTTATATATAATATTTACTCTCCTATATAAAGAAAATAGTCTCTTTTGACTTGTTTGACTGATTCTTTCTCCTTTCAAAGTTACCTTCAATTTTCAATACAAATAACACATATAACAAATAGATAAAAGTAAATTCAAATATTAAAACAAAATGTAACAAATTCTATATTTTTGGTTTTTTCCTTATGATTTAAAAAAGATAATGATGAGAGTGAATTTAAATACTAAAAAAGTGTAACAAACACGTATGTGTATATGTCCGGTTTTTTCCATAATCCTTAAAAAAGTGTAACAAACTAAATCAAGTATATGTCAAAATAAATATAATCAATAAGAAAATTATCGTTATTTTATTTTCATTTTATATACAGACAAACGAAAATACGTCAGCTTGATAAATAATTTCGTTACATGCTTTGACAATAATTTGTAGATAAACCGATGTACGAATAATTTCCATTCATATTTTAAAATTGTAATCAAATTATACAAACAAACATAATAAAATATAGACACATGTTAGCGCGGTAAAAAAAAAGGGACATACGGGCACGGTAGTTCCCGTTTTTCTACTATACGTGCATATATCTTTACTTATATATTTAAATGTGGACATATTTTTTTTAATTTATATATATGTCTATATTTTTACTCCTGTTAATACGAATATCAATTTTTTTGTAATTTTTCATGAGTCTGTAATTTTATTCATATATCAATATGAATTTTTTTATTATTATTATTTCTACACAATTGCAACTTACTCTCCAAAAAATTAAAAATCGCAACGCGTTCACTTGTGTATATGTATAAATTATCCTGCTAGTTTTTATTAAATCTTTTTTTTTACATTATTAAATCTTGTAAAAAAAAGCTAAAATAAAAACAATAAAAAAAGTCGAAGAAACGAAAGAAAGAGAGCTGTTCGCCAAACAAAACAAGGAAAAAAAGAAAATTAGAAAAATCCTTGTCCGCCAAAAGCTTCTCCAAACAGGGGCATTTCCATCATTTAATTTCAACAAAGGGCAGTTTCATAAATTTTTTTGGTATGAGGGTCAGTAATTTTTTTTTCGTTCTCTATTGATAGATTTGTTACACGAATTATTTTGAACAAAGGAGTCGAAGACAAGAAGGTTGATGCAGGTTGATATTGGTATGTGTATTAGAGACTATGGAGGCCAATGCATTAAAGTTAGACTATGACTTACTCATCACTGTTACATGTTAAAGAAGGTGAGACGTATGGTTTGCTACAAACCATTAAATGGAATGGTGAATTAGAACTTTACAATGTTATATTTGAGCTAGATGAAAAAGTGGCCTTAGTCAACTTTAATAAGCTGCAATCCAATTTATCTTTTTTCGGTTTCATTATTAGAGATTGAATTCTTCATTTTAATCACTTATACCATGATTTGTTGGTTGAGTTTTTTAGGAGGCAATCTAATATGATAGCTCATGATTTAGCTAGGACAACTATATATATGACTAATGTTCAAATTTTGATTTGACACCATATTGTATTGCTTCTCATTTGATTAATCATATGAGTTAAGTTTGTTTCCGTGAAAAAAAAAGTTTGAAAAAAATCTTAAAAGGAACAATATAACCTAAGACCGTTTGTTAGCTAGAGTTTTGTTGAAAATAAAGGTTTAGCTATAGGGTCAGCAATTTGACGACTTCTTCAAATACTTGTTGCGTGAAATCAAACTACAGAATTGCATTTTAAATGGTAGAAGTATTATATATGTTGAACTAAGTCACTAACCTACACCCGTGCACACCTCCCCAACTTGACCAAGCAAATTAGTTACTATCACCTTGAGTCGACATGAAGTTCATGTTTTCTGAAACCACATCGAGGCTAGAACAACCACACAAGCAAGAGAGACACCACACTCTTACTCAAAACCTTAAGGCAATGAGTGTATGAGTTCTCTTACTTATAAGGTGTTCAACCTTTACTCTTTTATCCGATGTGAGACATATAACTCACACTTGCACACGACAACATTTCAACCCTTACAAAACCATACAACGAGGGAAAATGGCATGTCATGATCTTTTCAAGAAGCTAAACTTTTATGTTGGTGCTTTAGCTATTCGGATTTTATTTTATATGAACAATGTTTTTTTTGAGTTTACTCCTAGAACCGAGTGTCAAATCACCATCTAAAACGGACGGTGATTTGACCTTTGGACTCATTTGTATAAAAGCTAGGATTTAAAGGATATAGATTATCATTATAAACTAATTTTATATCAATATTCAACGAAAATATATTATTTTATCACATCACTCTACTTTTATAAGTGTATTTTGAGATTGATAGTTCCTCTAAAAAATAAAAAGTGAGACATATAGTTCATAATGGACAAATATTTCTAACCTTAGGAAGAGCTCGCCAATCTAATACTTTATGTGAAAGCTATAATTTGATGGAATGGGGCATGGGCATGGCGATGGGAAATGACATGTACTCCATGTATATTCCTGGGGTGCTACATGTAACATTATCATGAGTTAAAAAAAAAGTAACATCGTTATCAACATGTCTATTAAGTGGGGCTTTTTTTGTTTTGTTATCATTTTAAGTGGAGCTTTTGACGTCAAAGTATTCTTTTCGTGCATGAATTAAACGCATAATAACTCAAAATCTATCTATGTACATAATTTGGCTAACACTACTATAGGACAGGACCATGCTTTGCTGGGTAATATAACAAGATTAAAAAAAGCCTAAGTATTTTATGTGCAAAATCAGCTTTCATATGTTAACCAAAACATTGGTTAAGGTACTAAACCTAATCTCAATGACGTTGGTCCAATCACGTGAAATAAAACGTGTGCTATGTTTCATCAGCAATTTCTGAATTCATTCTGGTATGGTATTCTGCATGTATTGTCGTTTGCTTGACATCACCATCCACCTAATCCTTCCCGTATCCTTTTGTTTGTATCATTTAAACCTAACATGCAATCTCCTTCATGAATTATTTATGTCATAATATAAAAGCTTATTAAACAAATCGGTGGTGGTTCCTAGCTCTGTGGTGACGAGGCAAAGAAAATATTAGTAATCAAGGTATCTGGTGCTTATACGCAATGACTAACCCCTCCCTCAAGGTATTGATTTCTCACGGCATGTTCATACGCATCAGTCAAGAATCAAACCCTGATCGAAATGGTAACAAACATAGCACACCATATTGACTTATCATAAGGGTCTGATCATAGCCGATTTGTAATACTAAGGTATTGTTTGACCTCACTTTTTTTCTACTTCTCTGTAATTTTAAAAGAAGGCAGACCAAACACAATTTAAATTAAGTACTTGATAAAAAAAGAAAAAGAACTCTTTTGGAATGAAGAAAACTGAACAGAAGGCCCTTTGAGAAAAGATATTGAAACGAACTTTGCAACCACTTACACTGAGCTTATTTTGTTTGTAGGCTCATCGAATCTTTGCATAAATCAATCAATTTTAAAAGTAACTAAGTAATTGGACTCAAGTGACTAATAAACTTTAGTTAAAGTCAAATCAATTGGGAACAGCTGAATTTGATCAGTGACTAGAGCAATTCTTACCAAACTTTACTTTATCTGGTGATAAAACTCTAGATTATAGTGACTTTTTTTCCCTAGAACCAAGGGGTTAAAAACAATTTTGAAAATTTTAGCTTAGGCCCTAGACCCTTATGTCCCTTTTGCTTCTTCTCTTTGTATTGTCTTCAACTTGATTGAAGCTACATTTTTGTCCTGTCCTGCAATTCTTGTATTATATTCATGATTTACCTAGTACGCTGCCTATAATATATCAGTCATTGTTTATAAATTATATCAGCAACAGTAACGTTTTCAACTCATACATCAATTTCTTCTTTCATTTTAGAGGTGGAGGTATTTTGTTGTTAGAACTTGGAATAAATATAGCAATCACCTTAGTTTCATTCGTGTGGTTCAATACTAAGCAAGACTAACTCTTTCCTCACTTCTAAATCTAACAACAGCTCTTCATTATCAACCAGCAAATTGCAATCTTAATCTTGCTTTTCATCGATCTTAATTTTGTATAGAAAAAAACAAGAAACACTGTCTATTCACCAGCTAGGTTTACCCTACCAGATGTTTAGATAAGTAACAGAATCATTAGAAAACCCTACTCACAAACCTATCTATACAAATACAACAGCACCTAAAGCTAGCTAGTGCATTATTAGTGATTCCACAATAGCACATGTACTTTATGCCTTTGGTTAATTTCTGAATGCTCTTTTTTACATGCTAGAGTAGCTCTTCAACTGCAATTCTTACTGGATATACACAACCTTAAGGTACTATTTTAAGTCTTTAATATGCTTTAATGATATGTGGTCAAATGATTGAAAATGACTTTCACATATTTTAGTGCTATGATATCTGATTAAGTTGTAAATGATCAATCCCAGCAGGCTGTTAAACGGTTTGATGAAATGTATCTGCAGAAAATAGTGCTTTCCTGACCGTACCAGAATGTGGAATGTCATTTTCGCATGTGCTCGAGTTCAGGGTAAATGGGAATCAATCAACATATGCAAATCAAAATGGACTTGGGTGGTATCTATCTGTCAACACTCAACAGTGCCCTACCTGATTGATCAGCCATGTCAAGTATGAAACATAATCTCACAGTAAAAGACGCATTTGAGAATATGCTCTCACAAAATTTGATATGTCGGTCATATATGGTCAATGATTTTGCTCCTTGACATGCATGGTAATATTGTTTGTGCCATAAACACTCCTTATCTATAGTGCAGGTTTCATGCAGATTGCTTAAGTATATGATTTTTTTGATAGGATAAATAGTTGTTCGTACGAAATGAAATCTAACGAAATACATGACAAAAGTCTCAACAGTTTAGCCACCAATATCACATTTATTCAACCAAATTCGAAAACAGCACTTTCTAAAAAATACCCTACATTAGATTTTTCTTGCCAATATAATTTTAGTTCCTTATGCAGTGACCTCGCTGACCTGTGAGGTACAAAACAAAGGTGCGTCCTACTCCATCTCATGGGCTACATTAGATTTTCTTGGCAATAAGAGAATTGCTTTGCAGACCCTTCAGTTTGCTTAAAAGGCCCTCAGATTTATCGGATCGTAACTCTTGATTGTGCAAAACATATTAGGAGTTACAACCCAATCGTTGTTTTTGGATAGGAGCATACTGAATCGGTTTATTTCATAGGTTGAGCAATCCGAGGGGCGCATAGAGTAATCTTTTACATACCAAAGATCATTTAGGCTTGCAGGAGCTTATAACAAACATTGGGCTTGTAAGATTTATACTTTAGAAGTTGCCTGAAAGAGTGTGTTCACATATTTTTTTAGCGTAAATCGATATTTTAGTCCTCAAAATTGTAAAAGTCAAGTATTTTTATCTTTTAAATTTGTAAAATAACAAATTAGTTCCTTCAATGAAAGAAACTCTATCAATTTAGTCTTTCTACATTAATATCTCTTCAATTAACATCTATTGAAATCAACAAAAGACATAACATTAACTTCAATAGTCTCTTGGTGCAACAAGATAAACATAGAATCTTTATAATTATGGCCGTAAATTTGAAAAATGACTAAATTGACTTAGGCTGTTCAATTTAAAGGGCTAAATACAATTCAGTCCATATTTTAAGTACTAAAATTTAGTCCTCATTTTTGGTTCAGCCAGGTTTTGCTCTAGAAAACATAATTGATAGCTAATAAGACTTGAGCAAATAATTAATAGCTAATAAGACTTAAAGCAGAAGATCAGGAAAAAAAAAGTCTTAAGCAAAAGAGCTATAGGCACTACTTCGATTATAACAGTGAATAAAGAGAAAAGCATCCTCAAAAGTGATGACAAAAAAGGTTCAAAATCTATTGTTGACTATGAATTGACAGATATAAAAGAACCTTTACAAGTAAAAAAGTTGGAGCTCCTCACAAGAAATGAGGGCTTTGTACTGATTGAGAATTATTCTACTATTGACTTCAAGTTGGGGTTTTAGAGCCATAGTTTGTTGTTGTGAACCAATTGTATTGATGATTATCTTCAAATGCCACAAACTGCCAGAAATCTTTCTTCATCTTGCTAACAATCCTTGAAATCCTATACTTGAAAAACTCCAATGCTGCAGAAAACAATCCTTTTCCATCAACAATTGAGCTCCTTTGATATTCAAGAACCCAAGTATTAGGGTCTAATTGCACTACTGAGGCACCCCATTTTGGTTGTATCCATGAAGTATTGGCCTTCCAAATCAAATAGCTAACTTGTCCACCATTCCACTTTAAAACACAAACAAAACAAGACAAAGTTAGTCAACATTAACATATGTATCACGGACACTTCATATCGAAGGTGTGTTCAATGTGCGACTAATGTTAGACACATCCACAACACTAACTCATTGGTTTCAATGTATAGTGTCATGTCTAGTGCTCGTGTATGTGATTTCAATCAATGACAAATCACATAAAAAGGGAAAACATTTTGGAAAATTTACCTCAGTAACTCTTCCTGATAAGATAGTTAGAGTACGAAAAGACATCCCAGTAGTGATCATTCCAGCTGTTTGTAGAGGCCACCCCCAAATTGTTACCTCCTCAATTGCTGATTTGTACAATTTGCACCTTGAATTCAATAACAGACCATCCTATATACCATTTTAGTTGATGTTTCAGCTATACTTTTTTATTGGGCAAATAACAAATCAATAAAAATATAATCTTTATTCTCAAATTCATAGTTCTTTAACAACCCAAGAAATCAAACTATAAAATTCATACTATTTCTTTAGCAAATCAAGAAACTTTTTTGATAAATAGTACAAAGAAATACAATACCTGGCTGATTTCCCATGATTTATCAGTAAAGCTACAGTTAGAAACTTTTCCATTCACAATCCCTCCCAATTCCTTCTGCAAAAACTTCAACTTTCCATTCAAATCTTGAACTTTATGACATTTCTCACCAACCCTTTTCACTATATCCTCTGACAAAGAAGGTTGAAAAACCACGGAAACAACCCTTGACAAAACAACATCAGCAAACAAAAGAACCCCGAAAACCATCATCACCTTCAATACACCTAAACCAGAGTAAAAACACCTCTTTTCACCCTTTTTCTTTCTTTCAATTCTCTGAAAAACATGATTTGATTTAGCACTTGACTTGATCACAGGAGTAGACGGAGCTATCACATCGTCATAACTCTTTTCGGGTGTTGAGAAAATGGAAGAATCAATGGAAATTGGAGTGATGTTATTGTTAAGATTGCTGGGTTTTGAAGATGAGAATTTGGTTAAGGTACTATTAGGGATGAGATCAAGGGTTGCATTGATGCTAGCTATGCAATATTCACATTTGCAATTGGCGTTTTTCTTGCAACCTGGGTAGTAGGAGCTGTTTTCATGGTTGTTTTCTTCTTCTTTTTCTTCAATGCTGTTAGATTTTGATTGAAGATGGAATCTCATGGTTGAATTCTTGATTCTTCAGAGATTTTTTTGTTTGAGTTTTGTTGTGTTATGAATTTGTTGTATTTGGTGAGTAAAATAAGTTCGAAATTTGAAAATTTCAAAACCCAACGGTCGCATCTGTTTGGGGAATCAGTTATTTAGTAGGTGAAATGACATAGATAGCCTTGTTACTTTATCGGGATATTTAGGTTTTAGAGTGTGGACCGGAGGGAGTATTTTTTAATAAGTCGATCTAAGTGTTTGAGACTTCCTTATAGTGTTTGGGACTGATCCAAGATCTAAAGTTAATAGTATACAATGTCCAAAATTACATAGGTCTAAACGTAAGACCCGGTCCAACAAATATTAGATCCTCTCGATTCTATAAACGTCTCACCATTTAGTTGAACTCCTTCATATTCATAAGTTAGTTTAATGGTTAACTTATTACACACTACAAATTTAATCAGCTAGTTTATCTCAATGTTAGATATAAGCTAACTTATCACTCATCTTCTATAAATTTGTTTGTTATAAATTAGTTTATCAACTATATTTATTAAATTTTAACAAACACAACCTTAATATTTTCAGAATGTATGGAAGGGAAGACCAAATCTATATTTTGAATGATTTTAAAATGTTCGTATTTGAGAAGACAAAAGTAAACTTTCTCCTCCAATTTAAACTTACTCTAAGTTGATCTAATTATTTATTTTAGACAAGTAACCTAATAGTTGGATTGACACACTTAAGTGTGGAGAAATAAAAAATCTGAATTTCAATCCTAACATTTACATATTATTGTCTTTGTAGCCACTGAATGTACTATATTTACCATTCTCTAATGATGTTTTTTTTTTTTAGGGATCTAATGATGTTCTTTTATAAGCTGGTCTTTTTTAAATGGAATAAGCTGATCTAATAATAATAATTCAGTGAAACATTTATTCATTTATTAGATACATTTGGATTTTTTGATTGGGGAAAGTGTAAACAAACAAATGCTTTGAATATATCAAAAAGAAATGCATTTGAAGCAAATGTATGCGTCAAGTCCATGTTGGCTTGACACATTGTTTTCACTGAAACAAAAGTCAAAGGCAAATCAAACCCATCTCCAACATTGTCGGGCATCACCAGATAAGTTATGGCAATGTACAGTAATACTCCTATTGACGATGACATGAAAATTATAATGAGATGACTTGGAGAAAAGGAGAAGGTTATGGAGAGAAAGGGAAATGATTTATTTGGTCAACAAGAATTTGAATCCCACCAATTTACAACTTTATGAGTGGTTCACATTATATGCAGTCTAATAAAATCAGATACTATAAAAGAATGAAATGAAACTAGCATTGCATTATTTTTTTTTATAAAAAACTTACTATTATTTTGAATCCCACCAATGCACAACTTTACTTGAATATATTATATCTAAATAGAAAAGTATAAATTTAATCAATAGGATTGAATCCAGAGGAAGAAATGTTAAAATCTCACAACGAGTGAATTAAAATTCGAAAACAAAAATTGTTTTTTCGTTAATTTTTATAATCAGAAAAGGTTTTATATGCAGAGAAAAGTGTCATATTTTAAAATGGAAATTGCCACATAGTGTTTGCTAACACCTCAATTTATCGGAACGTATCTTGCGACATCACAAATCTATCAAGAGATAGGTTTTGATCGACTTTTTTCTCAAAGGCTGAACAATCTAAACCTTCTTTCAAAGTTTGTCTTAAACCTCACTAACTATTGAAAATTATTGGAGCGGCCTTAACCGACATGCCTTTGTCTTAAACCTCACTAACTGTTGAAAATTATTGGAGCGGCCTTGGCCGACACTCCTCAAATAATGGAGGGAACTTACGTGAAAAAGAAAATACCACATATTTTTTTGTTCAGAAAAGAAAAGAATAGATTTTGAATGAAGTAAAATGAAATCAATTTTTATTTTATTTTATACTTTTATTTTTTAAGGATATTTCTGAAGTATATATGTGAAATATATAATTTTACCTCATATCTTTATAGTATATGTTAACCCTAAAAAAAAATAAAAAAAACTTTGTAGTATATGTTAAGTAGAGCAAACATTGAAATTTTAGGTTATTTTGTTTTGTTCTACTTCTATTCTTTTTCTAAAGTCAATTATAATCTATCTAGTAGTGTGTTTGAAAGTTACATAATTTGAGTTCACAACAACTATGCAACTAACTACCTGTTAGGTTGACACTGAACATTTTGGAACAGAACACATGTCAAAGTTAAACCAAACACACCAAAAAGATAAACAAGTTATGTAGTTGTTAATAAGTTAACAGTATTTTAATTAACACAAAAGATGACAAAGGGAAACTAGGAATCAGTTGGTAAAAACAGAAAAGAGAAAAGCTGAAAAAAATACATCCCTGTACATGACAAGAAACAAGAAAAAGAAAAGATAGAGGATTGGCCAAAAGTGGCTAAAAACAATTAACTTTTTATTCTAACCAAAACAGAGTATCCTCTGCCTCAAACAGAGTATACTCTGCCTCTTGGTTTCTCATCATTGTCGATACAAAGAAAAACTGGAAGAATCTCCAACTTGAGAAGTGCTAGACCTTGAATACTTCTTTGATGAAGGTGAAGATGATGATGATGATGATGAATCGTTTGATCTTCTTCTTAGCATCTGTCTCATACCTTCTGTTACTCTAACTGCAGGGTTAGATTTGAATTTTCTGCAAAATGACATGTGAGCTTTCACAGCTTCATCCATGTCCCATTGTTTTTTACCTCCACTCATTACTTCATCTCTCACTGCTTCGGAACACAACCCACATAACCATTTTCCATCAAATTTGGACTTCACATCGGTTATGTAGTCTTGAGTGCAATCTTCTTTCAAACCACAACATTCACACTTTGCTGATTCAATTTCCATGATCTTTTTATAGCTCTTTTATTAAAAGAAATATTTTTAAGAAGGAAGAGAGTCTTTTTCCTTAAAACACAAAAAGGGTTTGTGAATTATGACTTTGGTTTGCAAAGTATAGTAAACAATGGGTGGTTTTTGCTTTGGTTGGACTTGGATAATGGATTCCACAACAATGATTGAGGTGGTTTTATTTGTTTACTTTTATGATGTTGTGTTTTCTCATCACTTTGGAATATTGGTTTGTTGATTGAAGAACTAAGTAAGGGGAGTGTCTTATGTTGAGTGAGGGGCTTTTTATTATGGTATTTGAGATGAGAGAGAGTTTAAGAAAAGGGTAATAATGCCATAATTTCCTCCATGTTCTAAGGGACATGGGCAGTGGAAAATGTGACAAAGGTGGTCGGAGGGACCTTTGCTATGGCCCTTTCTAGCATTAAATACTTTAATACGATAGCACCATAAATTAAACAACCCTAAACTTAAAATAAGTAGAGAAAGCCGATAGGGACAGCTAACAGTAATAGTATGTGTATATTATAGTCTTTTATTGTATTTCTTTTTGCAAATATTTTAGTTTTTTAATTCAATAAAATTACACGATTTGACTTTCAACGATTGTCTCAAAATATCTCTTGCATCTTTTTAGACCTGAGACGAGATTAATCATCGAGTCATTATATAGGTAACGTGAAATTTGATTGCAACAAAAGCTCTAATTTGATTGTTTAGAGTATTCTCCTACTCAAATTAGTCTCTTCATTTTGTTAATTATGATGGAATTTTGTATCTCTACATTTTGCTTTGTAGTCTTTTCTTTTTTGGGCTCATACCCTCTTTGTTTTAAAAAATAATAATCTAAATATCTGATTCGTTATTTTTTTTTAGAGGAGTTGTTGTGTTTCTAACTCTCCCATACCATGTTGACAGAAGTATCATTTCTTTTTCATACATTCATGTTCACACTACATTATTGCATGCATCGATTCATCCAGATATTTAATTTAGTGAGAAGTAGAAGCAATTTTTTAATTAAGTGATTTGTCTCAAAGTTTCAGTTATGAAGAATCATTTGAAAGAACTCAAGTTAGATTTTTGTGTAGAACAATTTTTTATTAGTATTTAATAATTACATTTCGCTTGATCTCTCAATTACCAATATTCTCTTCCCCTGAGAATGTTAACGCCAAAAAGAATTTAAGCATTTTATTTTTGCAAAAGCAGTAAAAGTTTAAGCATTTTTTTTTTATAAAAAATTTGCAATAGTTTAAGCATCAGTTAAGCATTTAAAATGGCTATTAAAGAGAGTTAAGACTTTAGACTAATCAAATGCTGATTTTAGAGAATTGATTAAGGATATAAAATTGGAAAGTATGTCTAAAAATAAGGTATTGTCTAACATATACAATATTACACATGTTAAAGTAACTAAAAGTAGTAATTTTTCATTGAAAACCAACAATTATTGGTTAAAAATTACATATTTAATATAAAAAACACAAATTTCAAGTCAAAGTTACTACTTTAAACTTCTTAACATGTGCAAATTTGCACATGATAGAAAAACCCTAAAAATAATACTATTTTTGGGAGTAAATTCCTGGTATTGTCTCCCAGAAATACTATTATTAGACGATTGTTTAATCCGCATGATGATCTTTAAAACTCTTAACATTCATGTGTGTGTACTCTCAAGATAACTGTGTGCTATCATAGGTCGCCCACTGATTGAAAACTTCACATGCATGCATTTGTTTTTGAGTCCCTGTCAAAAGTGTTGCAATATAAAATTCATGTTATTTGCTTATTCGATAGGATCGGTTTAGAGTGAAAAAATTACTTGATATAGTTCCTTCGATTTTATGATTATATTCAATTGATTTGATTTTAAAATAAAATCCAATTTTTTAGATTTGGATTGAATTGGTTTAATTTTCGGTTTTTGTTTTAAACAAAGGAAAAATAAAAAACAAAACAAAGAAAGAAACATGGAAATATTCTCTAACAATGACTATTCCCCGGGCATCAGTGCACAGGGAGCAGCCTCGACAAAGCAAAATACATGACTGACAATTGAACTAGAGAGACTCAAGAATGAGCTTTCATCTTTGCTAAAATATCTATCTTCGTGTTATCTTCTCTAAGCGTTTGTTAGAGTGACGATCTAATCCTTGGCAAGCAACCGGTAAACCAAAGATATTTCATCAACAACACTAATGTATACACAAGCCTTGGGTTGGTTTTAATTATGAGAAAAAAAATCAATCCGATTCATTTTTTAGAAAGAAAACATGCTAACGAGTGTGATAAGGGTTTATGTTAATGATTCAATACAGTACTATTCTCTTGGTAAGTGTGTATTCAATTTTTTTTTTAGTTTAAAAATTGTTATGTCAAATAAAAAAATGATATTTAATTTCTTTAACTAGTATTTTTTAGAAATCTCACATTGATGAGATATGAGCAGACAATATATTTATAAGTGAAGTCAATTTTTACTTTTCAATCTCAATTTGTAAGGTTGATTTAAAACCATCACAAATTTTAAGTATTTTTTTTTCTTTCAATTTTTGATTTATTCGGTTCCCCATTTTTTATCCGTTGTTGCAATTTGCATAACATTGGGTTAGTTTGCATTACTTTGGATTGGATATGAATATTCCTATATAAAAGTGAAACAAGAATGAGATTGTGTGGATATAAAAGTTTTGTTTTATAAGAAACTATACCACTTTAAAATTATCTGACAGATAACAACAAATTGACGATTTGACTTCACTTTGCCAGATTTTTTCTTTGTGTTGAAAGTTATAATAATACAACTACTCATGGCATGATTTATTGGTTTATTTATTTGCTTAATATATATATTTTTTGTTTCTCTTTCATAACCAAGAAATGTTTTTCATGTGATTCAAGTAAATACGTGAATGTTCTGTCTTGCTCAATAAGTTTTGCACTAACATGCCAACGAGTTTAGCAACTTCTACTTGGTTATCAATTTGGCAAATGGATCAACATGGCACATCATTCATGTCATGAGACAGCCCCACCCCAGTGCAAATTTTTGCACATTTCTCATATAAGGGACGGAACCAAGAATTAACTTTAGAGGGATCAAGATGGAATTATAATTTATTAAGAAAAATGTTTTAATATGTTGTATCAGTGTATAATTATTTTACACAATATTGGATGTATGTGTGAAATAGGTGTACATTGACATAATGTATTAGTTAAATTTAAGAAAAAATAATTTTTCAAATGTACAATATATACAATAAATTTAATAAATTATAAGTTTTAATCAAAGTTAAAATTAACCAAAATTATAATTCATAATGAAATCATGAGCAATGGATCGTTGATAGTGATTGAGAATGTGCAAACAAATCACAAGCAATGTATCGATATTTCTAAGTGATATTGCAACGAGGAATCCGAAATTAGGATTGTAGTTAAGGATTATGGTTTGTTTTTGTGTAAATTGCAGACAAAATCCTTTTTTTTCTCTTTTTTTCTTTTAAGGATTTCAGTTAAGGATTATTGCAATGAAACATAAAAACTTAAGTGATTAAGGTCCAATATATTAAGTAAAAATCAATTATACAATAACCACAAAAAATAAATATAGTGACAAAAAAAATATAGTCGTAATTTATATACTAGTATACAAAAATAAAAAATGTTTAGTGGGATCATGGTCTTTGTCAATCCTCCTTCTAGCTCCGTCACACACATATATATAGACACACACATACTTTCTCCAATTTGCTTTGTTAACTTTTATTGATTTCTATTATTTTCTATGATGTCAAGCTGACTGTATCTTAACATCATCGATGGAAATATAAATTGTTTATTTGATATTTCTCAAAATTTTAATTTCAATTTTTTATTTATATTTCATGTAGCTTTCACCTACAATGTTGCATCTAATAATGTGAACTCAATTTCAAAACCAATTAGATATGAACTTCTCATAATTAAGACTCGTGGAAGATCATAATTGGCTTATCATTGTTAATGAGCTCAAAACCTTGAATTGATTTATCTACAAATGAAACACAAGTCAAAAGTC
>Ga0099826_10001332_pt1 | contig 14624 bp, 12 predicted proteins | sample Mtrugardesep15_FD_76830 | JGI IMG/M metagenome (GOLD analysis project Ga0099826, IMG submission 76830) | Root nodule microbial communities of legume samples collected from California, USA - M. trunc garden sep15 | ecosystem: Host-associated > Plants > Roots > Nodule | place: USA: California... | reverse complement strand
TTGAAGGAAAAATTTGTAACAATTTCATTTTATTTTTTTAACAATTATAATATTTTTATTGGTTGTTTAAAATGATAACTTGTGTAGTTTTGCGATTCAAGTTATTGACTAAATATACAATTAGTCAAAGATTTTTTTTGAAGAAATCAAAATGAAATTATAATAAGCACCAAGAGAGATTCATCTCGCACAAGGTGTGCAAAGAGAACCTCCCGACAAAATTACAAAGTTAGTATCTACAATTAGTCAACGTTAATTTGTTAATCTAAAGCTAAAGAACATTGCAACAACTGTTTAACTAATATTTTTGAAATATTATGTTGTGCCTTTCCCTTAGCTTTTGATGCATTGTTGCAGTTTATGCAAAACTTTCTTGACTATAGTTACTCGTACATAATGAAGAGAAAGGATAGGGGAAATCAAAACTCTTAGCGGATTTTGTTGTATTTGTGAAAACAACTTATGACACAATTAATATTTTGTTTCTCTTTGTTTTCATAAACTTTTTAAGACATTTTGTAAAAGTTACATATGATTTATGAGTCCGGATCTATTGACATATAAGTCTTGAGACATACACCAAATCTCAAACATTAAATCTAATTAATCTGATGACTCACACATATGCACATGAGTCTTCTTTTTCGCTTCATCCTTTATCACAGCCATCATGAAAAAATCACGACGTCTTTGAAAACCTAAAACATAGTAAATAATTCGAAGCATCCTCGTATTCTTATTTGGGTCTTGTTAACCAATGTTCTAAGGACATTGTTTAAGGAATTCATAAACAGAAATCTTCTCTTGAAAACATAAGTCAAACATATGAAAAATTAATAATCACACATATTTCTATGCAAAAGTTGCTATTATTGATTGCTTAAACAATGTCCAAGGGCACTTGTTAACATTTCCCTTCTTACTTTAACCTATTTCCCTTGTATCCAACATCCGTCAACAATGACACAAAAAATCCCCAAAATAAGATACAAGCTGTTTAATTTTCATATAAGTTGAATTTCAATTAAGCTATTTAGATTGCGGTGCACAATTTCTGGTTTCCATGTGAACTCCGTTTATTAGGCAGCAATATTAAAGGATAATTCATATCAATATTTGGTTGTTTAACTTTCAATCATTGATATGTCATTAGACAATCACTAGAAATTGGCACAAAGAAAATCACGTTGGAAATTAAGTCTCATTGAATTGATTTTTAATTTCATATTTTGGATGAAGTTTTTTTTTACGTGAATTCATAAATAATCTCAAGAGATTGAATATCATGATTGCAACTAGCATGCAATATGGTTTGTTCGTCTGCAACCTGGAGAAGACAATTCGCTTGTGATCTCATGTGCCTAATTTTTTATTTATTTGATAGATGTCATACTTTGAGCCATTCAATTTATGAGAGTTTATGAATGAGATTTAGTGTAAATCGTAACATGGTGTCAACGGATCCTCACTCATAATTTATAAAAAAACAACTTGACTTTCTTTTATATTCTGTATCAAAAGCTTATTATAAGCATTTATGCTATAAACCATTAATTAAGTTTTTTATCCAAATAAGGCCCTAAATTCACATAAAAAATAAAATAAAATAAAATAAAATAAGGCCTTTAATATATTCCACTTGCATACATTAAGATCTGGATGCTTCCTTGAACAGGGAAGTTTAAATAAATTTCATCCCAAAGCAGCCTTATTCAAATTCCAAAATTTAAGATGGTCAAATAATTATCAACTTTAGAAGAAAGTAAAGAATTTACAACTCTAGAAGGACTATAAAGGACAAACAAAAAACTACACAAAACAGAGCCAAAGCATTAACCTAATTTGATAATCAGTGAAAAGCTGCTATGGAGGAAAACTTGTGATTAAGACATCTACATAGCTCCCAAAACGAAACCTATGAGAAATAAAGAGAAGTATTTTGGACGACAATACAATTAATCTAATTTATTCTTTCACTCAAATTTCTCAACTAATGCCCCCATCTCATTGATGGTGTAGCTCTTTCATTTCTATACCTCACATCTCATCGATCCTGATTTCTTTTCATCCTTCAGATGATTACCGCAAGAATAAATGTGTATACTCCCATCATATAACTGACCAGAGCCCAAGACGGGGAACCTCGTTTATGTTGTGTGCCTCCACTCAACACCTAATTAGGATACTTAATTTTCTTGTTTCGGCGAGCCAGATCATATTCAACATAGGTTTTGGTGATTGGCAATGTGCCGTGTATTTGTTTTTGCTTTAAGGAGAACTTGAATCTCAAAAGCAATGAGTTAGTCATTACGCCAATGGAACTCAACCCCATGAGAGCCCCTGCAATTGATGGAGTCAACATGGTACCATTTACAGGAAATAACACTCCAGCTGCAATTGGAATCCCTACCTGTATGAAGATAGAAGTATAATTACCTCTTAGAGTTGAAGAACAATAAAATCGAATAGCATACTTTCAGAAATTTCAAAAACTGAACTAAAAATAGAGATTTTTTAACAATGAAAAAACTAATTATTTTAAACACTTGAATTTGGTATCAAATAAATGTACTATCCCATGCGACCTAAATCTGAGTTTCAAACAAAACCAGCACCATATTGGGAGGGGGAATGCTGAAGAAACAAACAAAGGAAATCACTCACATATGGTTTGGTTGCTCAGTTATGCCTAATCATACCAATATGTTTCAGTAGTATATACTTCTAAGGTCTTATCTAAAAAAAGGTTTAAGATCCATAAAGCAAAAGGAAAAAGAAAAAAAAATAATGATAGATTAGACAAAAGAAATAACACAAAGTTCAATTTCAAAATTGCGACAAACATACATAAGATTATAAAGTGGATCTTGCATTTCCCATGTAGCAACATTTAAGAAGTAACTTTTCCGGGGAAAAAGTCTATCAAAATGTTATAGGGAAGAAGATCTGTCAATCAAATTTTTATATCTGGACAGCAGAAAAACTTACAATGTTGTATACGAAAGCCCACCAAAGATTTTGCTTTACAGTATTCATGGTTAACCTGCTAAGCTCCAAAGCATCAAGCAGCTGCATAGATATAAAAAGATTAACCTTCCAATATGCATTCCATTATCATAATTGTTATGAAAGTATGGAAGAGAACAATTAGAGTAGTTAGAAGGGAGACCAATTAGGAACAAATACAGAAGTTAGTTTATTGGAGAGGATATCAGTTAAATAAATAGGGGGCATGAAGATAGCATGCTTCATTCAGAAAGTTAGAAAGTTAGTATGCAAAGGGATGCTCTTGGAGGAAAAAAATTATCCCATTCTCATTATTCAATAAAACTGTTTCATTTCCTTTGATTATTTCAATCAGTTTTCATTTCTCTTACCTGTATTCCCAACAAAAATAAACACAGAATAATTATGCACTCGATTAGGAAAGTAGAAAGACAATTCTATGGAACATCAACTATGAGATATACAAGACTGCTATATTATTTTGTGCATTCATGAAAGATAGATGGACATATATGTTACAAAATAAACATTAGTGACAAATAAGTTTAAGAGATAAGAGGGTATGCTTGTTGCATTCTTAGTGGAGGAAACATTACTGTGAGATATTTCATAATGAAGTCCCTGCATTGCGAGATATTTCATATATACTAACAATTACTACTACAAAGGAAAAGGAGGACAAGAAATCCTGGCCTGCTACTAAGCAAAAGAACAAAACAGAAAAGAACCAAGGAGAAGAGAAAATCAATGCCATAAATCTTCCAAACCCCTTAACATGTCTGTTAGCACAAGTCCGTTACATATCAAATGATGATACAACGGCATATAATTTGCAACAAATTTATGCTTAAAGATAAGGGGACCATTCAACGAGAGCCGAGAAATTATATGCACAGTTGCACGCACAGAAAATATGGAGACCAGGATTTTTTACATCATATTTGGGGTGCTTTTGTTTCTCGTGCATCTTAAGAATTCTCAAAAGGGCGGGTAAGTTCATGGCACCCACCAATCATCATGAAGCTCCACCCATATACATTTAGAAAGACATGCATATGCAAAAGAAACATGATAAAAGCCCTACCTTTCAGCATTGAAGAAATGATTTTTCACATGCCATTTTCACAAAAAATATATTTCTTTCAAACAATAACAGCTATGGTTGCGGCATTAAGTCAAACAATAAAATGATGCAATGAATTGGAATTTTTTTTAGGGATATAAGAAAGTTTTAAGAAAACCAAAAGGGGAAAAATGTTACCTGTGAGAGATGGTTGTGCATCAATACAATGGAAGACACCTCACTGGCAGCTCCAACACCTCCACCCAATGCAATGCCTATATGTGAAGAAGCCAGGGCAGCTGCATCGTTAATTCCATCACCAACCATAGCTACAACTTTCTTATCTTTCTGAAGTTCCTTTATGAACTTGTTTTTCTCCTCTGGTTTCACTTCAGATAGCACCTACAATTCAAAACATGCAAGACATCAAATTACCAAAAACGTTTCCATGCACCGGAAGATCATCAACACATAAAAAAAATTGGTCAATAAATTCAAACCCAAGACACCTATCCAAAAGGTGGAATAAGTTACTATAACATCAGTCTCACATGCACACATAAGCTTATACTACCTCTGTCCCTAAATATAAGACCCTCTTGCAAATATCAAGGTGCATTAATTAAGTTTTCACAAAAATACCCCTAATTAAATAGAATTAAAAGATCAATCATTTTTCTCTCTTAATAATTGAAGGGTTATTTTGGAAAGAGAATGTATATTGTTGACAAATTCAATGCAAAAACAACTTTTCTTAATTCTTGTGCTTTTATCAAGAGGGTCTTATATATAGGGAAGGAGGTAGTAATCAACAAAATATATAACTTCACATGTTTAGGCATGGAAGGGTCATGAACATTGACAAAGCTTGTAGCTCCACCTTGGTATCTATAATAAAAAATGAACATGTAGTTTTTTTTACTGATCAGATGCCTCAACGCGGATGAAGATGACCATTTACAGCTGGGAGATTCAGTTAGGTAGAAGAAGTAACACTCAGTTTTCAGCCTCTTCAACCGAGAGACATATTCAACAACCAAACATAGACTGTTGTTTTCCCCTGGCACCAAAATCTCGTTCTTACGAAGTGCTCTCTCTTTAGAGAAAAATTATGTAGTTATGTAGTATGCTGTAAACATTTTACCTTTGCTTTGGGAATCCCAACAAGAGATGCAACATACTCAGCTGCATTTCTTTTGTCCCCAGACAGCATATAGACATCAATATCTTGCTTAGATAATGTGTCAACAACATGTCTTGCATCTTTCCTTATCTCATCTTCAAAATAAATCTGGCCAGCCAAAGTATCATCAACTCCAACATAGACAAATGATTGGTTTTTACATTCCACTTCCTGATGTATACTATTGCTAACTCCATGCCTGCACATAGGAATTACCTGATGAGTTTGATATTTATAAAAACAAAAAGTGTACAAGAAGATTTCATCCAGAGCTTTCAGAGTAAAGTTAGTACAATGGTTTTCTTGTGTTAATCTTCAGTTATATTTAGAGTTCATTACAACAGTTGGTAACAGCTGTTGCATCTCATAGAAACAGATTATTTGGGTACAATATACTGCACACTCCATTACAAGCTAGGGTTTGGGTGTCCTATCCTGCAGTGACACAAATGTAGGAAGCGGGGCCAGATACATTCGGATTTAATTTATATCATGAGACACAGTAGATTAATGGACAACTTTATGAAGTACGGAGTGAGATTATGCCAGATGATGATACATTTAAAGGTACAGTTGGTAGAATCAAATTCAAAAAGCTGTAGCACCCATAATAGCCTAATTATCTTATGCAAATTGACTCACACTATTTAAAATTCTAAGGGATAGGTGAGACAAGTAAAGTAATATTTAGGGTGAGTGGAAAGTGAGGAAGTATGGGTGAGCGAAAAGTGGTAGACCCAATCAACCAATACAAATGATAGAAAAAACATGGTCTTTTCCTATGAACACTTGATTATAACCATCCAGACTAGTGAACCGAGGAAGAACAACATTCAGAGGGTCCTTCGGAAACAATATAGAATATGGCCCATAACCCAGTATTGAGGATGGCATGTGGTTTATGAAATAACTGGCAACGAGAACATCACCCCAAACTTTTTTTTTGGTTAGATAGTATAGTGGTGAGACTCGCGCACACCTTAAGTATGGAGAAGTGGGGAATCTTGGGCTCGAACTTGCACCCCAACACATCAAATGTTCCTGCAGCTACCAACGTGATTACGAGACAAAACTTTAAAAGTGCATGAACATAAATCAATAAGGTTCAAGTTGTATCAACTAGATGACGATGTTTTCGTTCAGCACCATTCTATTGATGTGTGTGTGGCCAACTAGATTGATATGTGATGCCATGAGAAGCCGAGGAGGAATTGAACGGTGCAGTATTCTTTGGCGTTGTCATTCCTCAAAATTCCTATTGTTTTCGCGAGTTGAGTTTTTATTTTTGAGCAAAAGGTTTTACGCACCAAATAGTTATGAACGATCCTTCAAAGTTATTACAGTGCATCTAGAGAAATCAATGAGATCATCAATGAAAGTGGCACAATAGCGGTATCCTAAAGTACAAGGCACGTGGTTAGAACCCCAAATATCATAATGTACAATATCAAAAGGAAACATGGATCTGTTATTGGCACTGCTGGGAAAAGGCACCCTAAAATGTTTGCGAAGTTGACAAAACTCACAATCAAGGGATTTTAAATGTTAAACATGAGAACATTAACTTATTCAGACTTGGATAACCCAAACGAATATAAATGATATTTAGAGATACAAAAAACAGTGCATATGGTGGATGAAGGAGGTTGAAGGTAATTGAGACCGTGATTCAGATCATATGTTTGTCATGTACTCCAGTCCAGTATAATGAAAGAGTCAGAAGTTAATGTTATGGAACAATTTAGAGAGCAAGGAAGCCGACCGATTGAAATCAAAATAAAAGCACATCCAGGTATATATAACCCAATTTAGAGACAGAGATGGAAAAGATGAAGATTTCTTTAGCAACACCAGTAGCTTTTTCCTTAGATCCATTAGCACGGGTAATGTGGCGAGGAGTTTTAGGAGTTGACAAGTTAGAGATAAGAGAAGGGTTACCGGCTATATGATAATGAGCCCAAAGATCCCACAAAGGGAGATAAGCAAACACTAGAGTTACCAAAATGAGCCAGAGTAGCCAAAGAGGAAAGCCTGTTGAACTGCCATCAAACATGAAAACAAAAATAGGGTTCCAACTTTGTCCAAAATCACTCAAACTGCAGCGAAGAAAACTTCAAAACAAGACCCACAAGCTGGAAAGGGTCTCAAACAAACAAAGAGAGTCTGATAATGCACCGGAGGCAAAACAAACATTGTTGGAGTCTTGGAGATGTGTGGTCCTTAACAAGGAATAACAGGACCAAATAATACGCACCAAAAAGGCAGTGGCCACCGTGCAGCATCAAACCAAAAACACTGAATATCAAGAGGAAAGCCACGAAAAACCAAATAGCACAGCTGAAAATCAACACCCAAACAGGCACAACAAGAAGAGGGTAGGCCGGCACACATGACAAAAGAAACGGCGGCGCGAGCAAGACACAGCAAAAAGTGCTTTGGTGTCTGGCGGCACAAGGGCAATTGTTTTGCAATGGTGCTCTGGTAACTAACATATCAGCACTATCTGAGACGGGCGGAGGGGCATGTGTCTCTGGAAGAGGCTCTGGCAGCAGTTTTGATGGAGCCGCGGCAAGGTTATGACGCCTGATTTCTGGACAGTGGGTAAGCACTCACAGCTGCTGAAACCCTAACAAGGATGATTGCAACAAGAGACGAAACTATATCAAACAAAAGCTTTGGATACCAAGTTGAATGGGTTAGAATAATTGACTTGAAGTTCAGAATGGGGCTGTGCAAATATATATACAAGAGGGAATCTCTCAAAATAAGGAACTACATCAATGATAATAAATAGCAACAATAATCCAAATTAGGACTATAATCAACAAACTGAAGTACATCTTATCTTGTGTGTCTTTGGACCGTGATAAAGGGATCAAACTCAAGTACCTGGTTATCCATTCCAATGTCCCAACCGAAACCTTTTTGTTATTTACCGTCGCAACAACACCAGATCCAGGTTCTTCCAGGAATGTTTCATCTGCTACCTGTAAATTGTACTAAAAGAATAAGCTGGCAGTCATCGATTTTAGGACAAAAAGGTAACACGCCTAAAACGTTAAATGCACACATTGCTACCAGTAAGTTCTATTCCTATAAGTCTCATTAGTTAGCCAGATTACCAAAAAGATATATACAGTGTTGTTAATGAGTTGGTCTCCTGTAGATAAACTAACATATAATGACCGAAAAAGTTACAAAAAGTTAAAAACCCATTGACATAGATTGAAGAAAAAGATAGCATCTCAATTGCAAATATATCATCTAATGTTCATGAGATAACCCAAAATGCAGAGAACAAAATCAAACATTGTCAAGAAATGATATGCGAACCTTAGTGTCATTACAATTAGCTGCCTGAGCAGCATCCACAATTGCTTTCCCAACTGGATGTACTGAATTTGATTCTACAGCAGCTGCTAACCTCAGAACTTCAATATCAGACAAAGCATTTATTTTAGTTTGGCTGCATTGAAAAGGCAATGTTATATCACCTTTTAGTTGCATAACTACGGCTAAAAAATCATATATACTCAAACTACATACACTATTTCCTATCACGTATTAACAACATGGGATTGACTTCTCTCACAATTACTCATCATTAAATACTTACACTTGATTCTATTTTGACAGGAAAATATATATCATCTTGTATAGACAAAGAACTACAGAAATTCAACATTTTAAAGATAAGATTCCCTCCAAATGAATTGTTTGTAAAAATTTCTTGCCCTACGCTACCTTGAATTTGCATATTCTGTGCATGTGGGAGTGACAATCTTTGTCACAACAGGTTTACCAATCGTTAGGGTTCCTGTTTTGTCAAACACAACAGTGTTTACCATGGCAAACTTCTCTAGAATGTTTCCACCACGCAAAAGTAATCCTCTTTTAGCCCCCAAAGAAGTACCAACCTGTTAAACACACACACAAATCAAACACAACAATATAGAAGGTGGTGACAGATGTTGCCTCTGTGCAGATTTTACCAGCACAGCAGTAGGTGTGGCTAACCCAAGTGCACACGGACAAGCAATAACCTGCATCAATGAACAAGTATTACTGTCATAAAAGATAATGGAAATTTTCATATAAGCAATATCTGAAAATTGGAAGCTCAAAGTAGGCTCATTTCCTCTCTTATTAAGGAACATAAAAGTGAAAACAAGCAGTTGGACTGTGTATCAAACTGTTTTGCCTTCCAAAGCGACTAAGAATCAGTCAGTCGGACTAAGAAATACTTTTGGGCCTATGTTAACCAAGCCTAAGTGCCTAACAGCTCTTATATTTTGTCCAAAACAAAATTTCCAGGTCATGTAAAAATGTATTCAATCTAAAGGACTAAGCCATACTGAAAGAACCACACAACCAGATCTTTACATTTGGCTAACATTATATAAACGACAGAAAAATATGTGAAAGGATATATGTCCATAATAAATACTCCGTCCCTTATTACAAGACCCTTAACAAAGTTCATGTGTATTATTAAGATAAGTAGTTGTATCGTTTAATTTGTCGAGTGTGTAACTTTTCCATAATAACCTTTGCCATTACTGATATCATGAGAGAGAGAGAGAGAGAGAGAGAGTTTATGTTTCCCAATTGTAAATTGATAGGGGTATTTTTGTAAAACGTACCAGAACACTGCATGCAAGCTGCAAAGCCAGTGAAACCGCACTTCCTTGATATACAGCAGCGGGTAAAATGTGTGAGCCAAACACACTCCAGAACGTAAATGTGGAAACAGAGATTGCCATTACTCCATACGTGAAGTATCCTGCTACCTGGATACACAAAATGCCGTTTCTCTATTTAGTGGAAGATATATAGGTAAAAAGGTAATTGAAGGAGAACAGGTTGGTAACATTCCACTAATTGAAAATATATATAAAACCTGCAACGGACCATATACACAGATTGATAAAGTTCTAGAGTGAGAAGAAAAGGACAAATTGATATTAGAACTCAACGTTTCTACATATTGATCTCAGCTATTACAGTATTTTTATATTGGTTCAGCAGGGTTTAATTTTTATTCGTCCAAAACAGCACACCAAGGGTGGTATATATAAATGAGAAGTGAGAACCTAATGCAGAAAAAGACCAAATCCCATGATGTTCGGGAGTCCCTAATGGAAAAAAGGATACAGTGGAAGGGAACGGTATGTATCAGTTACATAATAAATACAGACTGTATATGTTACAAATAAACATTCTAACACTCCCCCTCCAGGCAATATTCTAGAACAGTGTATTTTTTAATTAACCCTTTGGAAAGTACATCTGCCCATAAGTACAGATCAGCGATGGCAGGGCGTGTGTTCTTTGACAGAGCCCATCCATGATTCCCTAACACTTTTAAAATTTTAAAATTGTTCTTCCACGAAGATTGAGATGAGCAACCTTTTATCACAGTCAGAGGGCAAAATAAATCTCAAGAAGCTTTGCTATCCAGTATAACTCAAAAAATAAAAATGAAACATCATGCAAGATTAAAGCCAAAGAAAGCAATTTAAAAAGGAGATGTCATCTTTCCACCAGCCCTCCCAGAACCAAATAAAAAAGAGTTTAAGAAGAGATGCAAGGGTGAGGGATTTCTAAAACATGACATGAAACCCAGTTCTGAAGTCCTTGCAAGTTGCAACAGAACCTCCTGCAGTTTTGGGTCTCAAATAAATGAAAGAGCATGTGCTAAATTTGCTCAAAAATATTTAAAAAGTAAGATGCCATGTTTCTTTCTAGGGACAGACATTGGAACATACACATAAAAGGAGAAAGGAAATATAAAGGAAACATTAGGTTGCATGACTTTTAGATGCATAGAGAAGGCTGCAGCTTTTTTCTTTTTTGGTAAAAAAGAAATTCATTAAGACAGAGATAAGATGATTACAGAGTACTGTGAGAGACCCTCCTTCCTTAGAAAAGAAAGATGAAAACAAGAGAATAACGAAAACGGCAATATGATAACCAACCCAATCACTGAACATATCAACTGGGGGAACCCTTTTGGAAAGATTGGATGCTTTTTACCAAGTAAAATCCAAAAAAACCCAATCCTATCCCAAAGAAACTGCTCATCCAAATACATAATCTTGAAGATTTTAAAAAATTACTCTCCAAACAGAAGAGCCAATACCTGCTTATTATAATTTTGAAGGCACAAAACATAAACATATCATACAGCTATGATGTTTGGACCCCCTGGTAAGGCCAACTATAACAACACCCCCTCCCACCAAAAAACGTCATGCATGCCTAAACCATTCTGAGCTTGCAAAACTGTTCATAATCAGGTTCCATATTTTTTTCATCAAATTTATTAAGACTGTATAATTTTCTAAGCCAGGAAAAGGCAAACAATCCTTAATCTGTAAATCAGTAGTCACAATTTGATGAATTTAACTTTTGCAATCAGTCAGACCACTTAAGGTAGGAACAAAACATACTGGCTATAAAATAATGGGATTCAGTGCGAGAACCTTGTCAGCCACCCGTTGCACAGGAGCTTCTCTACTTTGTGCCTCTTCAACTAGACGAATAATGTCTGCTATAGCAGTCTCACCACCTGGTCTCCGGACCTCTACTGTAAGAGTTCCATTAAGATTTATACTTCCAGCTGCAACCTCACTCTGTAGACAAAACCCATCAATTGGTTACTTAATTCAACTGCTAATACCGCCACAGGTACAGAAATGTTAAAGGGCCGTCATGTATCAACACAAAATGAAGTGTGCTCATCATCAGTTAAGATGCACCCGTACAATGTAACCATTAAAAACATAAAGGTATTCCTGTTTAATTGACGTAGGGCACATAATGCCCTAACAAATTTATAATCAATGATCATAGCATCCACCATCATTAAAAGGTACCAGCAATATCTATAATTCACGTTAAAAGTCAAATAAATGATAAATATCAGATTATAATGTGTTGAGATATAATTTACCCCAAGTTCTTTTGTTACTGGCAGCGGCTCCCCAGTGAAACTTGACTCATCTACACTACTTCTACCAGCTCTCACAATTCCATCAGCTGGAATACGATCCTAGAAAAATATAAAAAGTAGCTAGGATAAGTATTTTATCCACATCAACCCTCAAAACCTAAGCAGAATATGTTTAAACTTCAAATCACAATTATCAACAGATTAACAGCACAAACAACGTCGTACTTTAGGAAATAGGAAACAAGGTGGTTAGATGGGCAATCCCTCCTTCACCTCTTCCCCCAGTGGTAGACAGTGACATAAAGCATATCAATATCATCATTTTGTTCATTTTCTTTAATATCTCAGAGATGGATTTTAATCATTCAAAGATACGCTAATAAAAGTCGGCCTTTCTAAAATAAACAATCGGAGCTTCTTCAGATGCCAAAAAGGGGTAATTCAGTTACAGTGTTTTGTATTTGATAATACGTATGTAATATTACTTACTCCGGGTAATACGGCTATTTGGTCTTCAACAGAAAGACTATCAGAAGGAACTTCGACAACTGAGGCAACCTCTGTTTCCCCGTTATTAACTAGAAGGCGAGCTTTTGATGGCAATATGCTAAGAAGTCCAGTCATATCACTGGTTGCTTTAATTTTAGCTCTCTGCTCAAGATTCCTTCCCAACAAGACAAATGCAATCAGCATAATAGGTTCCTCAAAAAACGCCTTCCAACCCTGCATTCAAAATTCCATTTAACAAAATTAAACTTCCATTCATATCTATTGCATGCCCAGCTTCATAATTTCAACGAAAAACATATACCTCCTAGCTTTAAGCTTAACATATATACATGCAAGCCCGCTGTTGAAAGTCCCCTATCAACTAGAGATATGGCCTAGGTAGTGCATAAGATTTGAGAAGTCCTACTCTTTCAAGTGGGGTTTAGGGGTAGAGTAGGACCTAAAGCCTAAATTCTAAGATGGCATCAGAGTCTATCCTAAATCAATTATTGGAGAAAGAGGGTTGTCATTCCACCCAAATTGGTTTACGCTTCAAATGTTCAGCCCTAAGCGTGAGGGAGTGAGTCGAGACTCGAGAGTCTCACATCGACAACAAATATGGCTTAAATAATGCTTATAGAATTTGGACAGTTCTAACCTTACAAGCCAGTTCTATGAGTTGATTTACGCCCAAAGCCATATTTTTAACACACACAGTGAGCATCCAAGTATATCAAAGTATTGATTTCCATTCTCGTAAGTAAAATGAGAGAGGGCTTAATGTAGTATAAATTAAAAAAATTTACAATGAAAGTTTTAATATTCTTATTATATATGAGAACAAGATGAATGCAACACTATTGAGCTAAAGCCGATAAGTAACCATCTGCCTAAGTTGGGGAGTGGTTCTTAGGTTTTCCGGTATATCGGTATCTACTGTATTTTTTTTCTGTTTGCCGCAAGTGTTTATGCGTCTTGCATTTACTCGACGAGAATAAATTTTGCTGGTTCTTAAAAAAAAAAAAAACATCTGCCTAAGTCCACCCCGATTTAGTCTTTAGGTAGAACAAAAGAATAACACGTCCAGCATTGTATTAGAAAAATGAGACAAATAGGCTTGCTGAGATCCCAAATTGACTAGAGATATGATCAAAATAAAGCTTGGGAAATCCTCGCCTCTTGATTTACACCTAACCCAAATTTTACATCAGAGTATGTCTCCGATCAGTTACATGACCACTCATACTTGCCCATGCTCTAAATGTCAAGTCCTAGGCGTAAGAGATGTTGTTATTAGGCCACCAATATTTGCACACACTCCAAATGTCTAGTCTTGGACGTTAAAGAGTGTTAAGATCCCTCATCGACTAGAAATAATACCAAAGTAGTCCTTTTAGGGATTAGACAATCTTGATTCTTGACTCAGCAATCTTTGGGGGTTGAGTTAAACGTAGCTCGAATTCTAAGATGGTAGGCTAAAATTTAATCAAACTGGAATATGCCCATGAACATGGATAATCAAGGAACAAGTCGATTATATTTCTTTGATTATAGTTAGTGACAAGAATACCAATACAACTGTGGCCTAATGGCTCGATCTTGAAGGGGACGAGAAAACTAAATTTTAAAGTTTAGAGACTAAAACCGACAATCGCTTTCAATTGGGAAGCTGAAAGCATAATTGACTCAAATGTCTAACATCTCTTGAATGCTTCCATTCCTAACACTCTTATCAACATAAGGAATTCAAATTTTCTATTTTCTTTAGTCTTTTCAAGTTAACTGAGTTACAAAATGTAGCCGATAACTAAATAAATTTAAAATTACAAGTTGGAGATAGAAAATTTCAAAAATACATTTTACCAATTTTGGCAGCAAAACAGCAAATGAACTGACTGTGAATGATGACAAAGCCCCAAGACCAACTA
>Ga0099826_10001331_pt1 | contig 14624 bp, 7 predicted proteins | sample Mtrugardesep15_FD_76830 | JGI IMG/M metagenome (GOLD analysis project Ga0099826, IMG submission 76830) | Root nodule microbial communities of legume samples collected from California, USA - M. trunc garden sep15 | ecosystem: Host-associated > Plants > Roots > Nodule | place: USA: California... | reverse complement strand
TACAAAACAGCCCTCTATGTTTTGATTCTTTGACAGTTTTGGACCCCCAGTCCATTGTTGACTCGGTCAACGCTGACGTGGCACCCTAAGTGAGGTGCCACGTGTCAATTTTTTTGTTTTTTTTTGTCTTGGGGTCCAAAACTGCTAAAGAATCAAAACATAGAGGGCTGTTTTGTATTTAAATTAGTTAGGGGTCCATAACCACAACTTTTGGAAAGATAGGGGTCCAAAAGTGCAATTAAGCCTTATTTTTTTGATGTGCCAATTTATGATCATCAGTGCACTTTATAATAACTGAAAATGTAATACTATCATCCTCTTATTCTAAAATTGCATCCGCCTGGAATCATCCTCTTATTAATTGACTTTGAAGTTGCTTGCGCCTAATCTTTGCATTTTTGTTATCTTTGCAGAATATCAGGGGTACCTCAGCAGTTGGATAGGTCATCGAAGTTTTTATTCATCCTGTTTTGGTTTTCTTTGGATTCTGGTCCTTTTTGTAGCTCTGAACAAAATATTTCGTTTTTCTAGGATGTTGAATTTGAATGTTTTTATTCGTTGTGTTTTGTTGAGATCAAATCTTATTTGCACTGTTTTGTTGAGTCCTAATCTCAAATGGAGCCCCTCTTAATTTGGTTCTTTTGTGATCACGTAAAATTGGATTAAAACAAAAGACGATCGAGATCCATTTTCTATAATTACTCAACCCCAAGTAATTTTTAAGGATAATTCTCTCAGTTTGTATGGGTCCAATTACATATCACGTTTTTGTGTGTAGATTTGAGTCGTTGGAAGAAAAGGTATCGTAAATGTGATCGCTTAATTCGCTTTTTATTAAAACCTTTTTAAAACTCAGAAACTTGAGAAATGTGTTCTCTTGAGACCCGTCTCTAAGGTTATTTTCCATAAGTTTTGAAACCTTCTCTTTAGGCTTATTTTCAATCAATTAACCTTGCCGGGAATCTACTTTTGTTCTTGGTTAAAGACTGAACATATACACTTTCATGAATCAAAATTTCATTTCTCTAAGAAAAACCAATGTGTTAGGAAGATCAAAGATATGTTTGAGAGGCTCAATGATGAAAACATAGCAGCTTATAACCGCAATTCACCGGCGCGACCCAACTAAAAAGGTAATATTTAATCAAATGAGGACACTCCAATAAACTTTATGTGAATAATAAGGAATGGAAAATATTTTGGGTTGACATAATTTCTAGACTTCATGACCAAATCAAACAGTGCATGCATGTTCGCAACAACTTAAAATTTATGCAACCTTTATTGACATGTTCTCTCCGTGGATGAGTGAAACCCTCATTTTTAGGTAGATAATTTTTTTTTTCATTTAATATGAAGAAGGTGGAGTAATATAATACTTATTTAGAGATTCCGTTTGATATAATATAATATGAGAAATGTTAATGAGTGTCTCGGGGCATTGATTAATGGTCTCAAATGTTAACTTTTTATGAAAATTTGTGTAATTGGTGTATTGGAAATTAAAAACTTTGACATTTTACAAAAATAATTTCTTAATTTAGTATCTTTAAAGAGTGTTTCGAAGACACTCGTTAATAAATGCCCATATAATATTTGGTTATGCGTGATTGGGGATGGAATAGTATTGTATATACCCTCTGATTAGCAGATGTCCCATATTAACAATAGTGCCTGAAAAATAAAATAAAACTTATACAAGTCAAAAAGTTCTGGTAGTGAAATAGTAATAGTCTTTCTTAACATCTTTTTCCCCGTAAAATCTAAAATTATGTCTTTTTATTGATGCATTAATAGGAGTTTCACTTAGAAGAGTTCTCCCAACTAAATAGATTTGTCTATTGTTCGTAAACGCAACATTAATCTTTTTTAATGACAAATATTAGGAATTAGTTGTTATATTGATATATTGTTTGGGTTTGAATTGAAAACCTCTAACTCCTAAACCTTCAAATCAATTAGGCTATCCAATCTTCCACATAACATTAACACTGTGTTATTGCATTTCAAGAATTAAGTTAGGTGGAAAAAAGAAAATAAAGGACCCACTTTGAGACAAGATTAACACGAAGTTTAATTGGTTAGGCAAGATAAAGTCAAAGAACGGTAAGATAGTCTCACATTCACATATTGGGAATTTTTTGTGCTAGAGAGACGGCTACCAAGTTAAAAGAATTGTTCCAAAATAAACGAGCACATAATCAAAGAAATTTATAGACAACATATTCACCTAGGTTCTTAAATTTTACTGGGTCAAGGGACGAAATTTTAACTGATTAAACTTTGCAAGGCTAAAAAGCAAGGATTAACGAATACAGGGACAAATTTTTAAACGACCCCTATTTGCAAGGACGAAACACAACATTAACCCTTTTAAAAATTGTGGATAATTTACTTAACAACTAATAATAAATAACCTCATAAATAAACTTGTAAGTGCATAAAAATTAACTAAATTTACTTCATGTGATTAGTTTTATTAGATTTTTTTTGTCAAGTAGTCTAGTGACTAGATTCACACACATTATATGTGGAGAAGTGAGGAATACGACGTTCAAACTCCGACCCCTGCACAAATTATCACTGATAGCTACCAACTGAGCTATACTTACGCGACATTAGTTTTATTAGATATCGAGTAAATTACCCATTTGACCACATTTTTTCAAAGATAATTTTTACCTCGCGGTCCTCGCCTATACAAAAATCCATCTATACTTGTACATGTGATGCGGGACTTCAACGTTTCAACTAGCTCACGGCTCACGTGATTTCATTTCCTTTCTTTTTCTTAGGCAAACTAGCTCACATTTTATACTACTTCTATTAGATATTGATATTATTGATAGTTTGACATATCAATCACGAAAGTTCCTTAAAAAAAAATTTCACGAAAGTTAAGTGCAAAGTGAGCATTTGGTCTCAATTTCCATGTGATGTTAATGCAAATTAAGGAAGCAATGTGATTCTTAACGCTAAGTCCTTGTCTACAATACTTATAGTTCTCTGCATATCACGTCCAAATAGGAGAATTTATCCCCCACACAAGATATTATTATTACTTATACTTACTTATTACTTCAACCAAAAATAGGTGTCACATACGGCGTACCTAATGAATCGTGTGCACATTCTTTTTATAAAGTGGAAACGAAAAAAAATAATAGGAAAAAGGAAAAAATTACAATCTCAAACGAGCTATACCTAAAGCATTATTAGCAAGAAATGTTACCAAAAAAATAAAAATTAGCCAGAATGATATGTATATGTTCGTTTAGGGTCTTCAAAGAGCACGTGTGATAGACACATTTTCTAAAGAATAAGTGCTACCATTAACTTGTCGTCTAAAAAATTATTGTAGCCAGATAAAATGATTCTACAGACTACAATCTTCTACGATATAATCTTATTCGGTTCTATTAATATTGACAATGAGCATATCACCTGCAACTTATTTGCAATTTAGTTCAAATATGACATCTAAAAAGCCCTATTGCAACAATCCATTACATAGAATAGACCATAATACTTTGTTTGTGAGTTTGGATTTGAAAGGGAGATGAGCTGTTGACTTATTTTTCTATTTTTTAATTTAAATTAAATACACTATAGATTGGTGTCAAAAATAAAAAAGTGTGAGTGAAGTATTTTACAAGAGTAATGTTAACAACATTCTCTTTTGAACAATCTTTCTAATACTCACTATTTTATTGAGTTAAATCATTATAAGTCTTATAATTTAGAAATGAAACTCACATAAAGTAGTAAAATCTACATTAATATCATTCAATGACCCAATCAAATAATGAATGTTAGAATGAATGTTCAAAAATATTTTTCTTCTTTTATATTCATTTGTCATATTGTTATTTTTTTAATTTTTAAATATCTTATAAATTTAGTTCTTCAAAAATCTCTCATCTAAAACTCTCTAAACTCTAACTTACAAGTGATACTCCATTGAGTTATGAGCTAAAATCCTCAAATCAGATTCTTTTTAGGAGAAATCGTCTAATCGAATATTTTCTCTAGTCATTATTATAAACAAATATCTATTCTTTATTAAATAATTGATATATAATATAAAATACAATAAATATGAAGAAAAAAAATTAATGTTTGATATAACAGTAATTCGATGAAATATAAACTAAGAAACAGTTCTCGATGACTGGTCAAAATGGTTTGGCAACATCCAATAAAAATTCAAAACAAACTTAGTTGGGACCCATAATAGATTGAAAATCAGTATTTTATGCATGAAACGAATTTTATTTTCTACCCTGACTAACAGGTTGCTGCACAAGCACTAATTGCGCCACCCGGACCCCTTTAATTTGTTTGTAGAAAAAAAACAAACAAGGCGGCGTTTGGACCGGCTTTACAATTCCATTCCCAATTATGTCGTTGCGCCAAATGCGATTCCCTTCTTTGTTTGCTGATTATAAAATTAGATTAGACCAAATATCTAATTTAGAATTCCAATTTTTTTTTTAGTTATGTCATCCTAACTTTAAATGAAACAGATCTTCGTATTTGATCCCTTCATATTAGTGAGTTCTTGAATTAGATATCAAGTTTTTTTTTTAAATTATTTTAATGTATAAATTATTACTAATAAGTCATACAATAGATTGTTATTTTGAAACAGTTCAACTACAACTTAACAAACTTAAAAGTTTATTTGTCAAAAAAAAAAAAAACTTAAAAGTTTATGAGCATCTTCACCTTGATGCTTTACAATTTAGACATAATTTGATTGATGTTGATTTGAAAAAAAAAAAAAATGTTTCTCTCATATTTATTTGCTTTTTATTTTGTGAAACAGACATCGATCAAAATGTTGTAAATAGAGATTGAACTAAAAGTTAGATCAAATAGAGGTTATAGTCCTTAAAACATTTATTTAATTCTTTTTATACTTACTAGTGAATTTTTTTGTCTCACCCTTAATTCTTGATTGTAAACTTCTATTTTAAAGACAATTAACATAGTCATTTATGGAGTTTCAAGCAAAATTAAAGATGGACCACGTTATAACCGAAAATGAGTCCAAATATATATATATATTTTTTAAACATACATACATAATTTTTTTTGTTACAATCCCACCTAATACTCTTTATATATGCGTATTTGTTGTTTTTTTTTTAATTCCGTGTCTCCTCACTTTCTTTGACACCTTCATCATTTTATATTTCTCATCTCAAGACTTAAATAAAAACAAAATAAAAAGAAAGTGGTGGGAAATGGAACTCAACTAAGTCCCCGTTTGTATACGCGTTCCCGTTTACCTTTCCTTCACTCATACAATACTAATTACACCGTTTTTGTCTTTATACGCTTTTAAATACTTACAACACACTTTCTTCCTTCTAACAAAGTCTTCTTCTTCATTCCCATTCCTCAATTCCTCTTCAACAATTCACAGATCCATGAACAAAACCCCATAATTCCCAAAACCATGAAAGAATCAAGCAAAACCTTCACAATAACATTAATCTCAGCATGGTACTCTTCCAACATAGGTGTCCTACTCTTAAACAAGTATCTCCTTTCAAACTACGGTTTCAAATACCCAATTTTCCTCACCATGTGTCACATGACAGCATGTTCCTTATTCAGCTACGTAGCAATCGCTTGGTTCAAAATGGTTCCAATGCAATTCATGCGTTCTCGTCTTCAATTCTTTAAGATCGCTACTTTGAGTTTTATTTTCTGTGTTTCCGTCGTTTTTGGTAATGTTTCGTTACGGTATCTTCCTGTATCGTTTAATCAAGCTGTCGGTGCTACTACGCCGTTTTTTACTGCGGTTTTTGCTTATGCTATGACGCTCAAAAGAGAAGCTTGGCTTACATATCTTGCTCTTGTTCCTGTTGTTACTGGTGTTATCATTGCTAGTGGGGTAAGTCTCTATCTTTTAATTGCATGTGTAAAACTTTTATACACATACATAATAATCACTTTTTCTTCATTATTGATTTTTTTGTTTGTTTATTCAATCTGTACGATTTGGTTTCGTGTTTGATTGAAATGTGTCGGTATCACATATTTTGTCGGTGGGGAAAGTTTATAAACTGCATTTTGGGGTATGGGAAATGTTTTTGGATTAGCATTTGTAATTTTTTATTGTTTGGTAAGTCCCTTGCTTAAGAAAATAAAATTTATAGGATCAAGTTATAAGTAAGCATATGAAGCGTGGAGACAAACACAAACCCCAGACACGACACATATAATAAGTTGATGTGTAATTATAAGTGTCGTGTCGGTATCGGACACTAAAGCATGTCCGACACCGAAACACCCTTAATCTAAGGAGTGTCTGTGCTTCATATGTAAGCAAAAGTCCTCTAAAAAAGGTATATTAATTCCAAATTTGAGTTGAATTTGTTTTGACTTTTACTTATATTTAAAGACGGTAGAGAGTATATTCTAGAACAGTTTTGGAATGATTCTGGTAGTGCATTAATCACAACAAATGAAATGGAGTACTATTTTTTTTTGTCTTAATCCCTAAAGGGCCCTTGTAAGTCAGAAATAATTGTGTAATTTACCAATGCGTGTGGACCTCGGATCCAAGGAGAGAGAAAAATAAGGAGTATAAAAGTCGGAAATAGTCTAAGCACCGATACAGACATGGACACGACATGGACATTGACACGCTGACACCGCTAATAATTTGAGAACATCACATAATTTAGTGTGATTATATGTGTAAGTGTCGTGTCAGTATCGAACACGACACGTGTCCGACACTGGGACATGCCTAATCCGATGAGTGTCCCTGCTTCATAGTCTACATGTATACGGTGTTGACGTTGGATTTTGTGTAAAAACCATTTCTCAATTAAAAAAAGTCTGGTCAATGACTATTCCGGTATGTAACTGAATTTGGGGTGCTCTTGATTGATTTGAGAGTTCATTAACCACTTGAGGTTGATGTTATTTATGTTTTTGGGATTTTGGTATTCAGAAGCTAGAACAAGGTTTTAAATAGCAGTCGCAGTTGTGTTATGATCCTTCACAGTGCGGAGCACTGCAGTCACCTGCTGCATATGGGCCCTTAACCTTAGTTGCAGAGGTACAAAAACCTCGATATTGTGCCCAAATCGCGATCTTGGACTTTGTTTTTAAAGCTGCGAGCTATGCTCCTGTTAAAAGGGAAAGACTTGAATCAAATTAAAGAAAATTACGATCCTTCACTTATCAAAAGTCATTAGTATCTAGAGATTTTTAATGGTTGTGCTGATTCTAACTATTGGTAATTTAACAACCATACAGATTTAGTTCGATTATTTTTATGAGCAATGGAGTGGCACGTGAAAGATTGATTTATTACTTCCATTGTGTACATTAGAATCTCTACTTTATAATCAGTGAAATATCTGATTTAAGTTAGTCTTAGGATCTGAGTTAACCTTGATTTATATGATGTCTGATGCCATGTGAAATGAAACACTTTTCACTTTGCAGTTACTAATAGGTGTAAGAAATGACCAAATCTTTATCAATAGGAACTTCATATATTCATATTGTGTGGTGTTCTCTGTTTTTGGTGGACTTATTTGGTGTTTTGATGATGGGTTTTTTGAAACCAAACTATGAAAATAAGAATCTTTATGGCTTCTGATGCATTTGCTATTCTTTCTTTCTTTGCTTTCAGGGTGAACCAAGCTTCCATTTGTTTGGGTTCATAATATGTGTTGCAGCTACAGCGGCACGAGCCCTAAAATCAGTGTTACAAGGAATTTTGCTTTCATCTGAAGGGTATGTATGAGTAACATGATATTTACCTCATTACTTTGTTTTCTTATGTTGTCAAGTTATATAATAAATGGGTATTGACATCCTTGTTGTGTCTTAGGGAGAAGCTGAATTCTATGAACCTTCTACTTTACATGGCTCCAATGGCTGTTGTTTTCCTTCTTCCTGCTACACTCTATATGGAAGAAAATGTGGTTGGCATCACGTTGGCTCTTGCCAGAGATGACATGAAGATCATTTGGTACCTGCTGTTCAATTCCTCACTTGCATATTTTGTCAACCTGACCAATTTTTTGGTCACAAAACATACCAGTGCTCTCACCCTTCAGGTATGCCTCCCTTTTCATACGGTCATGCAAACTTGTTTTGCTAAATTTATATATTTACTCAAACAAACATGCCTGTCTGCTGTGTTTTTAGTTGGAACCTAACTTTTTTCCGTTGTTATAAACAAGTTTCTTAAAATTCATCACTAAATCGTTTTTCAGTTTCTATTTCATAATTAATTCAAACCTCTTGGAAAAGAGGTTCAGAGAATGCTGCTTATATATTCAAATATTTCTATTGCTAGACATCACAAGAACCTAGAGCTACAGATGTCAATTTTTTTTACTAGAATTTTGTCTGTAATTGTAATTATCCGACGTAGAGTTGCTATCAGTATTCTTTGTTCCATGACATTTCAGGTTTTACCGATTCAGATCATTAGATTTCTTTGGCCAAAAGCAGGCCGCTGCAAAAAAAAAAAAAATTGTTGCTAAATTGCTTAGTAGATATACGATTGTTGTAAAATTTGGAGGGTTTTATGTTATAGTAACAAATGAAAATGTAAATATTTGTTCTTAGGATTTTTTTTTCTTATGCGGTTTTTTTTTTCTTCATACACCTATTCAAGATCAGGAAAAGTTTAACGAGTATGATTCAAATAAGGATGAGTGGAGTAGATATATTGGATTCAAGATGTGCAATTATCATGTAGTCTAGTATTTGATATATTTGCTTAAAATGATGTAAGCCGATGTTTAACTACTAATCGAAGAGTTTGTTCATATAGGTACTTGGGAATGCTAAAGGGGCTGTAGCAGTTGTAGTTTCAATTCTAATATTTAGAAACCCAGTTTCAGTGACTGGAATGATGGGTTATTCACTCACAGTCCTTGGAGTTGTACTTTATAGTGAAGCCAAAAAGAGAAGCAAGTGATTCTGATATAAGAATTCATCAGTGAATTCTCTATACTTTGTGCCGACAACTTCAAGATTCTATGAGACAAAATTGCTGGCATGACTTTGATCAGAATCAGGATGTTACATACTCTATATAAAAATTCTTTTGGCCCCACATAGAAAGCCTTATTGAAGGGGTTCCCCATTATATTAGCAACTGTCCAGAAATAGCTCATGGTACCAAGTTCTAGTAAGTGAATGATCTCTGTACGATACCCATGTTGGCATACTGAGGAATGTCTTGTAGTCATTTATTCTTGAAGAAAGAGTTGTATAATTGGATCTCTACTCATTTGTTATTTACAATGCTTAAATTTGTTTATTGACGAGAAAATTCATATTTTTTGATTGTAGTATATAGTACCCAATTAGGCAGTGTAGTTTTATGGTTTGGTGAGACATTGTCTATTCAAAACTAGAAATTACAATAGTAATTATTTGGTGACATGTTTGTATCTTTGGTATGCTTTGTTTATGTTTAAAATAATTGTGTTAAATTTTTTAGCAAAAGCGTTTGAAGAAAATAATCTATAAAACTCACTAATTTCTACTCTGGGCAAAGTTGAGTTGATAAATTGCTGAAAAAGAAAGATCAATAAGAGCATCATTCATGGGTTTACCCTATTGATTTTCACTAGAGAAAGACCACCGATTGCTGATAAATTTGTAACTGTGATTTACAAGTGTGCATGTATAACTTTAGAGACACATGAAGACATATTGCTAATAAAATTAGTTATATTGACTGTGAATGGGGCAGATACATCAGAAGATATAGTTTGTCAGAGATATGGTCCATCCCCAAGTTATAATCTAAGTCAACACTCATCTTTAACTGAATATAGTCTATAGCTATTACAAACAATTTAAGATATAACTCTTAAGGCTTTGATCACAACTCCAACTGTCTTGACATAAAGAAGTGGAAGCTCCATTCATTTACATTTTACTACTCTTTTGGAACCATGGCGAGGACTATTGTTACATGCATAAGCCCTAAGGTCCTTGAACAAGATCAGATGATCTAGATTTTTAAGTTTGGTATTTTTACTTGTATTGAAATATGAATTGTCTTATCTTGATTCAACGGTTACATGTATGTTTATTGGATGAATATGTCAAAATTTTGAACACCAAGTTTGATTTCCATCCATGCATTCAGGGAGTTAAGGCCAATTAAGTCTAATTATTTGCATTGGTGAAGGGATGGTTGTTCAAATGGAATACATCTATCTTTTTCAACTCTAAACCTCTTAGTTCTTTTGGTTTGCTTACGTGATGTCACCTTGTAGAAGCTATATTTTTTCCTCACGTTCACTCAACAAAAATAATCTAACTCTTCTAAAGTGAACATACCTTAAAACAAGAATATAAATAGTTGTTATTTCAAGAAGAATTTAATTCATATACTTTATTATTGTAAATATTTTTTACACTGTTAACTGCTATTTTACTTTACTCTTAACCGCATAAAGTCACATACATAAATTTACCGTGTAAATTCTTTAAACAAACAATATATCAAAATAAAAATCTTTTAACAAACTCAATTACTTTCATGTACCTTCTCAATTAGTGATTGGTAACACACTCACATTAAAGAAGCTAAAACTAAAAAACATTTAGCCTATATTTGGTATCACGATGAGTATGTTAGAATCACGATGACTCACCGTAATTTTTCAAAAGCTATATTTTGTAACTTCTGTAAAATCACGGTGGATCAGTGTGATTCTAACATAGTTACCGGGATATAAACACACTAAGATTTGACAATTAAAAGTAGTGTTCAATGTGGTGACCGGTTAGTTAGTTGATGACTGAAGAAGGGTAGAGGGGTGAAAGAGAAAGCAAAAATTAGTGACTGAGTGCAGACATTGTATACACCAGGTGATTCAAAAGTTAGTACAGAACTAGAGAGTTGAACATGAGTGATATTAATAGTAGTATATAGTAGCAGTATAATATATGATTCATTAGATATAGATAGATAGATATACACATTCATATATAGTTAGTTATAGATAATATGAAAAGCAAAAAAAGAAACAAGAATCACGTTCCCGCCATATTCCAAAATCTCTCCTCTCTCTCAATCTAAACTAAACTAACTAACCAATTCATCACACAATTCATAAACCCTTCAAAAACCTTTCTCTCTCTCTCTCTCATCACCTTCCAAGAATCACCACCATCATGTTTCATCACAGTAACTTCATGATGATCTCTCTAACCACTTTCTCTCTCTACCTTCTTCTCTCTCTCCTCCCAACAACCACCACCTCCCTCCCCACAATCGGCGTCACATACTCCTCCACCACCCGCCAAGACTCACCACCACCACCATCACCACCCTCACCTGACCGCATCACCACCGCCATGCAAAACCTCAAACTCACTCACCTCCGTCTCGAAGAACCCGACCCATCCATAATCCGTTCTCTTCTCTACACCAACATCTCCCTCTTCCTCACTATCCCCAACTACCTCGTCACTCCCATCGCCACTAACCGCTCCATCGCACGTGCATGGATCTACACTCACGTGCTTCCTTTCTACCCACGCGCCAAAATCACCACCATCTCCGTCGGTAACGCCTTCACCGACGTTTACCCTGAATCCATCAACAACCTCCTTCCCGCCATCTCCAACGTTCACATCTCCCTTCGCGACCTCGGCATTCGTAAAATCTCCGTCTCCACTTCCTTCTCCTTCGTCACCACCATAACCACCCCTTTTCCACCTTCCTCCGCCGCGTTTCAAGAACTTCCCGGTGTTAACCTAATCGGTCCACTTCTCCAATTTCTCTCCGATACTAATTCATCTTTCTTGATCAATCTTTATCCCTACAATCTCTACCGTTTACGTCCTGAGATTCCTCTTGGAATTGCGCTTTTTCAAGAACATCCGTTTAACTTCCGTGACGATTTCACTACCGGAGTTCGTTATAAGAATCTCTTTGATATAATGGTTGATGCTGTGGTTTCAGCAATGGCGCTGGAAGGTTACGAAACCATTCCGGTGATTGTTACGGAAACGGGATGGCCTAGCTCTGGAAGCGAGCTTGATGCGAATTCGGCTTATGCAGAGATTTATCTGAAGGGATTGGTGAAGCATTTGAAGTCCGGTGCCGGAACACCGTTGTTGAAAGACGGAGTGAAAGGTGTTTATCTGTATGAATTGTTTGATAAGGAAGGTGCTGGAAATGGAAGGAATTGGGGGATTTTGTATCCGAATGGTTCGATGAAGTATGATAAGATTGATTTCTCTTCTGGATGGAAAAGATTGGTGAATGTGGGTTTCATTTTGTTGCTGATTGTTCTTCAGGTTTGTTGTTGATTAGCTTTGTTTTAGTGTTAATGTTGTTTAAGTTTGGTGTTTAGTGATAATGATTGGGTTAATTGGGTTTTAAGATTTGTAATTAGTTTGGTTTATGAAACAGAAGTATTGTGAATTGTGTTTGAGTTAATTACTCAATGAAGCTTGAATATAGATTCTTTTGTTTTGTGTAACAGGGTCTCTTTTGCATAAGTTTTAATTTTTTGAATAATGAATTATTTGATGAATATGATTTATTTTAATTTAGATAAAACAAGGTATGAGTTGCATTAAATTTGTGTAAATTAGATGTGTGGTTTTAAATAAATTTTGCTGTCCAATTTGCACAATATAGAAAAATTTCGAGCATGTAGTGAATTAGTGATAACTGATAACATACATGGCCTGAAATGTTATTAGATGCAATATAAAGATTCACAGGGCTAATATTTATTTGTACTGTAACCATAAACTTCTATTTTAATTTTAGGTTAAGAAAGGTTCCCTTGATTGTAAATGACTAATGTCAATTATTTTTAGTTGAAGTACACTTTTAATTAAAATTATTTTACAAAATTGAGATTGTTTAAAATCAAATTTACAAGTATGTGTTTGGTTCCGCGTCCGAAACCTTTAGAACTGAGGCAGAAAACCACGTCTGCGTGCCATTGTGCCGTGGTGGTGAGCAAACACTCACCCATACATAGATACAAAAACTCTATAGGATGAAACTAGTATCCAGCATATCTATGCTCTCTCCTTTGAGGCTCAAACATGTCACATATAGGATCTGGTAACAAATTTTTTCGCATTCCTGCAACTGCAGCAGTCAAAATATCCACATGACTGCTTATGATACTTTTTGTTCTGAACCCTTTTGTCTGCATCAAATTCCTTTGCCTGGTAAAATATTCATTCGCTTTGGTAGAATCTTCACCTTCTGCTCTGCAAAAACAGAACATATTGGAGGCTTAAAATGTGGCTCTCATTCACTACTTTGTGTATGTTGGTCCAAAGTTTAGCAATATAAACATGTCAAATATACTTTGTGGATAATTTTATTGAAGCGTATATCTTTTCTTTTTGTACAAGAAGCGTATATCTTTTGTCAAAGTCACAATGGTTCAATGTGAGTCTCACAATCTCATCGTTAATCCAAACATGCACTTTATAATCGAATATATAATATTAAATAGAAATAATTAAATGCATACTAATTAGTGATTTTAGTTAAGCAATTAATTTTCTTGATGTAATTAAAAAAAAAATTGTATCTCCGGATATTAGTTTATCATCATTGATTTTTTTTTTTGTAACAATTTTGCATAAGATAGTTGAAAGGTACTTTAAGAGTATTTTTCTGCACAAATTATTAAAAACAGAAGAAAACAAAAATAGTGAAAACAAATTTGTAATCAAAAGTAAAAATAGTAAACTAAACTGAAAATATTTTCTCAAACTAAAGCAAAGAAACTTTAGATATCTTAAAAACATTTGTGATTTCTCTTCAACATTCCGAACTTAATACCTCATCATCAATGAAGACCAGATGATTGATGGTGACATTTTGGTTTGTTCCCGACTCTTTTGATAACAAAATTATGGACCAACCACTAGCTTGAAGGTTTTTGTATAATCTTAACATAAGCATGCGCTTTAAATTCTTTGCCTCTATGATATAATTGCTAATGCTGTTATAATGAAAATCCAACCCAAAAAAACCTTGCCAAATGTAGTAAATGGGTGAAAATCCTAATAAATTATTTTATTTTATCTTTCTTAAGGCTTCAAAGGGTGTGTCTCTATATGGATTTGAAATTTAAATTAATAGGGTGTGTTCTTACATGATTGAAGTGTTAATCATGTCATAATTTTTCTTTGCTCTACAGTGACGTATCCAGAAATTTTGACTTACGGGGGTAAAATTTTATATGATAAATATTTATGCAAAATTGATAAAATAATAACATTATTATCATTAAGCAAAATACTTTATAAACACTATACTGTTTCCTAAAAAAAACACTATACCATTATATATTGGAAAAATCAAAGACTCGTTAACATCTATAAATTAAAATTGATATTTACGTGTCTTTATATTTAAAAGTACGGTAAAAATCATTTAAAATTTCACCTCAAATGCATTTACACGTTTAATTTTATAAAATTTATAAAAAAATACTCTTTTTATAGTATAAATTTTCATTTAATGGAGGCAATCTATTAATTTAAGAGGGGGCAATAGCTAAAATATCAAAGATTTAACAAATAATATAGAAAAACTAGTGGGGGCAATTGCCCCCAATTTGCACTAT
>Ga0099826_10001330_pt1 | contig 14625 bp, 5 predicted proteins | sample Mtrugardesep15_FD_76830 | JGI IMG/M metagenome (GOLD analysis project Ga0099826, IMG submission 76830) | Root nodule microbial communities of legume samples collected from California, USA - M. trunc garden sep15 | ecosystem: Host-associated > Plants > Roots > Nodule | place: USA: California... | reverse complement strand
TGTGTCAGTTTTGCATTATGAATGATGTTTTGAGACGGTGTATTAAGTTGTTAAACGACGAGTCCATGCATTTGCATATTTATGAGACGGTGGAGCTTTATGCTCAAAGCGACGGTGGAGCATATTAATGCTATAAATAGATGGTACCACATGCATGATGTCAAGATGTTAGAGTTGCATTCAGTTGAGTCAAATTGTGACATATATGAGATGATGTTTGAGACGTGGATGCTTATGATGTGTTTATGATGAGGCCTTTGTGCCAAGGATGATGACGTAGCTGTTGATTGATTTTTAAATAAATATTCCGCTGCAGATTTTTATAAAATGAGGTGTTGAATTGAATAGTTTTTATAATCTATTTAAACTGAATTTTGAAAAGTAGATGTAATACTCCGTTGTATGTTGAACTCTGATGTTTTATTTAATATTACGTTGTTTTGGGAAAACGGGGTGTTACAAGGACAACATTATATGAATGACAACAATGACAATAGATTCATAAACAGCCCTCACCACCGGTTGTCCAACACCAGCAGAATAGAGTGAAAGGCAACAATTCAGTTAGGGAGAAACCGCGTGTGAGACGTGGTTGAAGTGCAATTCGGATGTCGTGTTGCATGACGGTAACCATCTTACATTTTTTGCGTGTTGTGTTAGAGACTCTCGATGGCAATTTATTCGAGTTCAAACAAAATGGCAGCGGAAAAATATGACATTGTTCGAAGGGGAGGCAATAGTCTTATTCGATGTCATTCACTTTGATGATGTGAACGGATGGGATTGAGTTGTCTTCGAGTCCGACTCAGCTACTCTTGTGCAAGCTCTATCATCTCCGGGCCATGGTGATTCGGAATTCTATGATATTGTTTCTAGTATTATTTATCAGTTATTTTTACATTCCAACTTCGAGGTGAAGTTTGTTAGGAGATACTCGAACAAGGTTGCTCATACTTTAGCTAGGGCGGTTTGTTTTTAGGTTAGTCACCATATTTTTTATTCTTATCCTTCTTGTATTGAACATTGGTTGATTAATGATAATAATTAACTTTACTTTGGTAAAATAAATAAATAAATAAACACTCTAAAATATGCTAAGGAAGGAAGCTCAAAGCGAGGATCATGAAGAAAAAAAATACCGAGTGGTTGTGAGTTGCATATTAAATAAATAAAAATAAGCTAATGAAACCAATAATTTCCAAATGCACTTTGAGTAACTTGACATCAATTAATTTATTAAATAAAATAATAAGGTGGCTTGAAGAAGTTTTCTCAAGAAAAAACAACCTAAATAACTCACTTCTAACTTTCTAACTACTCTCTCATCACATCAACCACATTCTCTTATTTTATTTCACTTCAAACCTTATTGAATAAAAATGTGATAAAATCCACTGACTGAACCATACCATGATGCCCTTTGAGACTCTCCAAGGTCTCTTTGTCTCAATTGTTGTATTGTAGTTGTGAGTTGCATTTGCTTCACTTCAGATAAATGATGTGTTTTTTTTTTCTGTACAAAAATGTACATCACTTTAACTATGACTTCAATTCATGCACATGTTGCTATTGAAATGGATCTACCCAACATTTATCCTCCTCAACAGCCTTGACCCAACGTTTTTTGAAAATATCTAATTCCTTGTAAGAAAGTCTCCTTACCTACACACCCTCCAAAGTAATATATTAGTCACACAAACCATATCATTAAGAAATCATTATTAAGATAATGTTAAGACACTAAAATAAAATAGAAAATAATAATTTACACTAATAATTGTATGACACATTTTTTTTTCATCTCAATTATAACTATATGCTATGTAAGATAATTGGATAAGCTATTAGTCATTATCATTGAAGGTCACAAATCATTTTCAAATTATTAAAAGATTATATTTTGTGTTGGCTATTGCACCAAACTCTAGAAGGTGCAGGAAAATATATTAATCACTCAAACAGAACCTATGCACAAGCCACCCAAAAGGACAAGTTTTTTCAAAGAGAATATGAATGATCTGGCTGTATTTGACAATCATTCTAAATTAAAATGAATGAGGATGAGTACTAGTATTTTTGGAACAGCAAAATGAATGTCCTTTTATCATAGGGACATTCAGAAAGTGACATTAATTGACAAATAGTGACAGCATAGTAAAACTTACATCAACTCTATGATCCTTTTCCTGAGATGAATCTGAAACCTGCAATGCAAGTAACAGTTTATAAGTCTCAGTTTATGAAATTTTAATCTTACGAAAACTTAAGCATATCTGCATGGTTAAAATCTATGATAAAGATACTACATTTTTAACCGTAGTTTTGTTATCTGTGCCTCCGAGAGTGGGACGATTGTAGTGGACAATGTACTCGGCATCAACAACACCAACATTTTTTGTTCGATCACCCTATTGATCATACATAAACAAGGTCAGAAGTTTTGTCAATCATAGATTGCAGAAAATAGTAGTTTGTTGAAATTCCGTTACACCAATAGTGCTTTGGCATATCATAGAACAAGTGATTCGTTCAATTTTTTCTAAATTATAGTGCCACTATTTAGCAACACCAGATGAAAGCAAAATTACAAGAACATAACATAACACTGTAAAAAAGGTTGTGAAATAATGAAATTGACATACATACATACATACATATATATATAACTTGCCTGAGAGCAGTAGCCAAGCTGCATATCTAGTCCCCACGCATGGATCAAGTCATTCTGTAAAATAAACCGCAAATGGTAAACAAAAATGTGTTATACAAAGCAATGCTTTCGCAATCACATTGATGAAACAAAGTGGTGTACCTGAATCATGTACCAGACACAACGCCACGCAGCTCTTGAGAAAACAGGAGCCATCATTTCTATCCACCTGAAACAAATTAGTTCACATTTCTTCAACTGCATAAAATAAATGGAAATCCACATTCAATTGTCATTGCTAAATACTACTTATTTACCCGGTGCAAGGAGGAGCAGTGCTACTTCCATCACAGCCTTTACCATCAATAACAGCTTTAAATGTCCTCCTGTGAGCAAAATGACCAAAAGTATACACACAATAGATGTGAGTACTATCTATTGGTAACATTAACATTAATGTTCATCAAATACAGAAATGCAATTTTGGACAACCTGTGCACTTTTGACCTCCTACCACGTGCGGTAATTTGATGATGAACTTCCGACTTTTTTGGATCAAGTGCTGGTTGTGATATCTCGAGCCCTTCTTCTTTGACAATAGAAATATACCTTTAAAATCATAACGGAAAAATGTCAAACACTAATCCTTAATGGTTTTGGAAAATTAAAATCCAATAGAACCAAACTTTATATGATTGTGATTAAGCAAAACTAAAAAGGTATTGTACATACTTCTGAGGGTGGAAGTTTTCTACTCCTAGGTCCTCATCCCAAAGGAAAATATAATCGTACTCAGCAACTATGTCGGGATGTAAGAAACGCTTCGCAAACCACCTAGTCATTGAAAACAAGCACACATTTAAGATAAGTGATATTAAAAAATTGGATATGGAAATCACTTAGGTCCTAGACACTTACCATTTGCCTTGATCGACTACCGCTATATGAACGACATCGTCATTCCATTTGAATTTCTTCCATTCGTCGACATTTCCATCATAATGGAAAAGCGTCACAGTGAAATTACTTGCTAGAAACTGCAATTTGGTGCAGAAAGAGGGTCATGATCCATGGATTAAACAGAGTATTAGTAATGAGAAATTTGGACAAAAAACTCATTAAAGGACCTTTTTGACCATCTTGTCGACTAAATCTTTCTGCTTTATTCCAACTGCCATTGCAAACAAGCTGGTTGATGGCTTTACCTTAACCTGCACAAATGTGAGCAATGAGTAAACATGAGAATCAAATTATAAAAGACTACAATGGCTAGTAATTATTATATTAGAATGTTAATTGTAAAGCACATGTAATAGTTGAAACTGAAACCATATGTTATAGTGATGTAGATTTTAAATCCGGTCGTGTCGCAATCTTTGAAACTGCAAAGAAACAGACAGTCGAATTTGACTGATGCGACCTCAATTGCAGATACATAAAAAAAATAAAAAAATAAAAACTTGATGCTGCGCCAAATTCAGAGTCGCGGAACATCCAAAATAACAACTCAAACCATATTTCCTTACACTAACTACTCTAAGATTTTTTTCCTTCATGGATCAAACAATAGACAGAAATTTGAATGGTGAAGGGGGAGTGAAACCCACATTTAGTTGAAAATGACGACCATTCTTAGACATCCATAAAGGTCTCAGCTCCAAACTGGAAGTACTTGAGACTATACCCTGAGGTAATGCTTCACTTCCACTAGGCCTGCACTGCTTCTACTAAACAAGATAAACAGATATAAGCACCAAACCTAAACATCCAAAATAATACATCATCAAGAGACAAAACCAAAAGTATTAAGAGAAAACAAACCCTGCATCTATCATAAGTATGCACATTCTGACCTACACCTTTTTTGAAGCTTGATAGTTTCTGCATAACACAAGATCAATAAACCAACCATTTAGAAATTTTGAAGAACACAAATTTTACTCGGTCAAAGTCAAAGTCAAAGTCAAATTCATAGGTTTCTGCATAACATATTCACCTCTTTGTAGCTTTGCGAGTATATTGAACTTGTGAAAAAGAACACAACAAATAATAAAAGTGCCCCTGGAAAGATTACATATAAACATGACTTTTTGCTATTTGAATCAGCCAAAACCGTCTGCTTCAAAACACAAATTCAAGGTTAGATAAATTAATAATACCCTATAATATAATATGATAATTCATAACATAATTGAACAAACACTGATTTATGAAAGGTTTAAACAATATACTCAACATCAAAAAATAGAAAACCTATATCAAAAATTAATTCCTATTTTTTTTCATATATTCTTAACAATTCATTGCATAATAACAAGCGGTTATGAAAATTGAAAGGAAGAAAAGAAGAAGTTACGTACCCTAGCAGGTGATGACTTCATATCTGGCATTGGAAAATTCAGAAAACAACAGAAAATGAATATTATTCTGTTTGTTGATTCTGAATCAGAATAAGCAACATGCAGTTATTATTTATGGTAGAATTAGAATGAAGAATTAAAGATGATCATAAACGTAACGTAATTCAAATTCATAAGGTTTAAATGAAAAAATAAACCTTATTTATGTATGTATCTTTTGTTTAAAGATAAGAGAGAGAGTTGGTTGACGAAAGGAGCGGGAAGCGAAAATCACGGAGTGCAGAAACAAAACATCATCAAACGTGTTTTGTTCTTATTTTTATAGCAAACTCTAAGGTTGTTTTTTTAATTTTTTTTTAAACAACCTACGTGGTTTTGTTCCTTAAAAAACACACACATAAACGCCTTTTTCTCCGAAACTGATCAAACCTTGTTAACTTGTTCTTGGTCCTTCTGTATTCTGCCTCTTGGTCCACTTTTAGAAATTAATTTAATGAAATTAAATTTAATTCAGTAACAACAAAATAAACCGTATTTTATGCCACCATTCGTCACGTCAATTAATTTGATTGGAATTATTGTATTTTGTTCATTTAACTAATATTTTCTATTGGTGTGGGTGATGCACGATAGCATATTGGCATGTGCTCAAATTAGCCATTGACTAAAAAAAGTTGAAGAGAATTAATCTAAAGATATAAAAAAATTATTTGAAAAGGATTATTATTACTACCCTCATCAAGCCCGTCAGTGTCTGTCTTTTTTCGTTTTTTTCATTGAGCTTAATTATATTGTATGTTTATTGACAAAAACAATAAAATGATAGAAATATATTAAGTAAAAGGTAAATTCGAAGAAATATATTACACCAAAGCTCAATATTTTTTATAAATGAAGATTTTTTTACCGTGTTTAATACTATTGTCGTAGATTGTTGTTATTTTAATGGAATTTAACAAACTATTTTAATTGATAATTTAAATATATTATAAAATTGATAAAATATTTTAAATGAAGAGTAGAGGTGGAAAACAAATTTAGCCCAAAAGGTTATATTCCTTTTATATATTGATATAGAGAAATGATAACAAGTGTCTTTATTTTTTTTATTACAAAAAGGGCCGAAGGCCGATAACAAGTGTCTTTATGATATTTGATAAGTAGTTTAAAGTAAAAATTTCATTTTACGATGTATGTTTTCAACACATTGAAACATAAAAAAACAATTTTTTTTACATAAATGTTATTAATTATTCTCATTTTTAAATTCTTAAGAAATACTATAAAGACATTTGTCAGCTAAACTTATTAATATACGGTTTATAGGAGATATAGATATATAAAGTTTCCCTCAAAAGACATAGTTGTATAGATTTATTGTCTAGGAATTATTCCCTCGGTTTGGTATTGGCGTATTGCATAGGTTAGGAGGTTTTTTTAAGGGTTTATTGTGTAGGAATTATTCTCCATTGACTTGTTTAGTTTGGACTTTTCCCTTTCTCGTAAGATGACGCGCAATTGCAAGCTATTTTTATGTTGCGGTGGTCGAGGTTTAAACCTCAAACCTTGCATATATTATGCATTGTTCCTTAAATAGGTCATACCATATATATTACTTATTTATAAATTTTTTAATAGTAATGTTTAATAGGCACTCACTCGCTTCAACCCAACATCTTACCCAAATTTCTTAAATGGATTCCATTAATCAACTATCAATAACTTCATATTATTACATTTTAATTTTTTTAATATAAAGTGTGGGACCCACTTATATTAAAAAAAAGTGTGTGCAAGAATGAATGATTTAAAGGAAAATATTGCGGACCTCACTTAAGTATTGGATGCTTGTTTGAGACCTTTGGTTATATAGGACTCCGAAAAAATCTCTCCCCAATTGGAGTATCTAATGGATACCGAGTCATAAATGTTTCTTACATCTCCATGGAGGATGTGCATCCAAAAATATTATATAAACAACAAAAAAAAATCTTTATAGGTCCTTAAGAGGGACTTTGAGATTCCAAGAATATGTTTATTAAGTCATTTTTTATTTTGAAAGAATTGAGTCACCATTTATGTTGTCTTCGCGCATGTTTAAATGAATTGTGTGTGACAATTTTTCTTATAAATTTATTGAATACGTCAAATAAAAAAAAAGGAAACCTTCTCACTAAATTTACATTTTTTTAGTAATCATGTCGATTAGAATCTTCAAATTACACTTAGTGCTCGTTTGGACAAGCATTTGAAGACATATTAGACGCATGTTTGGAGGGCGTAATGTGACTTTATTTTAGGCCAAATATTATTTTTGGTTCTTTTAGTTTGACATAATTCTCAAGTTAGTCCTTCATGTTTTGAAAGTTTCAATCAGGTCATTTTAGTTTGACAGAATTTCCAAGTTAGTCATTTAAGTTTCAAAAATTTCAAATAGGTCTTTTTAGTTGATAAACTATTTCACTGTTACCCCTGCTGTCAGTATCCTTTTAATTGATGCTAATGCAGCCGTTTAGTTGTTGACTTGGATTAAAATGTTGCCTTTTAAATGATGTTGATAGGTGTCTGGTCAGGTGGGTCGTGAGTTGAGGGGTGCCTTATGTATTTGTGTTAGGAGTCTGGTGGACCGATCGCTTTTGATTCGAGATCGGGAGCTATTTTCTTTGATGCAGGTTCCTTTAGGCTTGTTGATGTCTCCTCCGACTTATCGGATGTTGAGTGGTGGACGAATCTGATCGTTTGAAGCATCATACCTTCGTCGGCTGCTTTTTTATCTCTGTTTGGTGATGTTGGAAAATCGATTGTTATTGATTTTTCAATGAGTGTTTTGGTGTATTTTTATTTTCTTTTGGGTGTAATACTTGGAATTTATTCCCTATTTATATATAATATATTTTGTCATTAAAAAAAAAAACTCACAGGACTGATAGTTACATGTTTGTTTATATGTTTTGCTCCTACTTTGCATGTTTTGCTCCCACTTTTTGAAGTTTCGGGTGGAAGAGAATTAGAAGAAATTGTGGAGCTAAAAAAATTTCAAAAAGTATAAAAGTTTTCCTTTGGCAAGTGCGCAAGGTTGTCTCACAACTAGAGAACGATGGCAAACTGGAGGACTTCAATGTCCAATATATTTGTTCATTGTGATGACTTTTACGAAAATGTTTCGCATGTCTTTTTTCTTCCAGGTTTTCTATATTGTGGCATTGTTTTTCAGCTACTTTATTTTTTATAACAACATAATTGCTGCTTGTTTACAATGACGCTATTAGGTGTGTAGAAGTGTATGAATGATGTCGAATCTCCACCTTGTGTGGTTGTCCAGTTAGCACACCAGACAGTTAGGTTGGCAACATGTAAGGCGATGGCGTGAGCAAGATGAAGCAAGTAGCGGTGAGGTCGAGAAAGTGTCGGGCAATAATAACAATATGAGGCCACATTAACACATACCAAAAAGATGCGTTCTAAAATGCAATGTTGACACGACTATTTTTCTGAAGCAAAGACATCTTGGTTTTCAGGAACAGCTCAACCGCGTGAGAAGCATGGGGCTTAGGCAATAAAGTGGTTAGGTAGCAAGGGGTTGATGACATCTCGAGCAAGGGTTAGTGCCAACTATTTTGGCGTCATTCTATTTTTGTTGTTTTCAAAACTTTAAAATAAGTCCCGGGTTTGAGCCCTAGTGTCTTTGGAGGGAGGTAAATGTAAATACCTTTGTAGGTGCTCTTTGAGCCCGAAGGTCTTCCCTGCCTTGGACTGGGGCACCATCCCCTCACCCTAAAATTTCGTTTCCCAAAAAAAAACTTTAAAATAAGTTTCACCAAGACAAAAAACAAAAAATATCGCTCATTGATAGCAAGGGTGTCATTGTTGTATGTTAGTTCCCGTATTCATGATCATATGTTCTCTTGTATTGTGAACGATGTTATGAATGAAATGAGTTAGCTATGTTTTTGTCAACAAAAAAACAAAACTTTTTATTATGTTTAATATTGTTCTTATTTTTGCAGGTAGTTCCTATTTCAATGAGACTTTATTATTTTATTATTAGTTATTTAAAGACACCAATGTGTGTGTGTGTGTGGGTGTGGGGGTGGGGGTGGGGGTGGGGGGATATTTATTTTACATAATAAACTTTGATTCATTTTATTAATAATAACAATCTCAATACAAGATAGAATATTATCAAGAATGGGTGATATTATTTTCTTGTCTCTTAATGAAACTTATCTTAAAAGTTTTGGTTGGTTCTAAGTGAAGTTTTGTGAATATCATTAACAACGCCAAACATGGAATTGATGTTGAGTCTCCTGGTTATGTTGTCAACCACTTGTTTGCAATCAAGTTCGATAAACACCTTATATAGACCCATATTGCCAAGCCATTTTATCCCTTCCTTTAAGCCTCGCGCCTGTGCTTCGTGTGGTTATGGTAATCTGAAGAACCAGGTTGTTTCTACCTTTATGAGCTCTCCTAGGCATCTTCTAATACACATGCTTATTATATAACACCCTTGTTCCTTGAAGATTGCTGCATCAATATTGCACTGGACCTCTCCCACCTCCGGTTTGCTCCAATTGTCATGATTATGACATATTGTTCTGTTAAAATTACTTTCTCCTTTTGCCCTGCAGTATGCACATTCGCGGGCTTGCTATCGTTCCAACAAAGATTCGCACGCCATGTGCACTGACATACACGGATTCATATCTATATCACTCGCAACCTTATGATTTCTTCTCTTCCATATGCACCCCAAAGTCATTACAAAAATAAGGAGTTATTGATGCAGTAGTTGTTCGAGTAGTTGAAAGAAGAAAGTTACATATCTATTCGCTACTTCCAGATTCTCTTTGATGATATGCCAATGCCCCACCGCTTCCCACATTGCTTCTAACTTCTCACAACCAAAGAAAACGCGCCAATCATTTTCATACAGCCTATCATACATCACACAATGATCACTATTCACTACACTAAACATCGCATGTTTGGAAGCAATATCTTGTTGGTAGGCAGCCACGCGCCACCCTCCGTAATAAAACCTTCACTTTTTGGGGTACTTTGAGATGTCATAACTTCGTCCAGTTTCCCTCCTCACGTAAGTCCGTGTTGTCGACTAAATTTTCCATGATGTGTCGATATGCGGAGCTAACACTCTATTCACCATGGGGTGTAAACTTCCATTGATGTTTGTCCTCTTCCACCTCATTAATGATGGTCAAAGAAGCAATATTTTGCACATCCCTTTCATTAAATAGCTCGTTGATGATGTTTGCCTGCCACATGTGTGCATTAAGGTCAATCAAATCACTCACAGTCAGATCTTTTACTCCCATAAGTATCAGGCTTGTTACAAAACCCTATCCCCATTTCGTAGCCATGGATCAGACCACACCTTAACATTTGAACTGTTCCCTACTCGCCATCTGAGACCTCCTCTGACCACTACCTGTGAAGCATGGATACTACACCAAACAAAACTCAGGTTATGACTCAGTCTTGCATTAACAAAACTCCCCCTTGAAAAATATCTAGCTTTGAAGACTCGGGATACTATAGTATCTTGGTTGGTTTCTAGCCTCCAACCTTGCTTCCCCAACATAGCCAAATTAAATTCGTATATATGATGAAAACCCATACCACCATGTTCCTTTCTCGTAGCAATCTTCTCCCATCCTAGCCAATTTATTCCTTTTGCATTTCGCCTATTCGACCCCGCCAAAAAGAATTCAACCATTATTGTGTTATATTTGTAAATTATAAATAATGTTTTTATGAAATTTTAATTTTGATTAAAAATATATGTTTAAATGTTTGTGACTTTCAAATTATAACAAACCCAACAAATGATGTTTATCTTTTTCAATGACACCAACAATGTATCAAATATAATATAGATTCTTATCTATTTTAATGACAACAACAATATAACACTGTTATAGCAAAATTTGTTTAACGGTGTAACTGGAATAATAAAAAAGATAGTCCAAAATTTCAATCCCTTTATATATAGTATATCTCAATCCCTTTATATACAGTATAGATAAATATAGACAATATTGTTCTTATTTTAGTAAGGGTAGTTCATATTTTAATGAGATTTTTTTAATTAATAATCTCAATAATATCATAAAAGGATAAAATAATAAATAAAACAATTTAAATGAAGAGTAAAATAGGAAAGCAAAATGTATTCTAAACTTGTGTATTCTTTTTATATATAGTCTAGATACTAGCGAAATGAGAGACACTTACGCGCATAGGGATGACAAAACGAGTCAATCCACCCCCGCCACGTTAATAACCGGTCTTAAAAGGGGTGAAGTAGGCCAACTAAGGAAGTATGGTTGAAAATCTCACCTCGTCCCCTTTTATGATAGTTCGACGGGTTGGAGGTTTGACCCATAATGTTTTTTTTTTTTAAATTATTAATCAAAAACTTCAGAGAAACAATGTAAAAAATATATAATGACTCCACTAAAATTATGAATATTATCATTCAAAATAAAAACTTCATGAGTTACATTATCTAAAAATCAATAATAAATCAATAAGACATCCAAAATAAAAAGTTCATGAGTTGTCGATTGACTAACTATTAAAAACACGAGGCTAAAACCATGAAACAAAAGTGATTAATGAAATGAATTTTCTTTCGGCACCATAACAAGGAGAAAATTAGAAAATTCATTGTGATTTATAAATAAAAAAGTGAAAAAGAGTTTTTATTTCATTTATATCCAACAACACCTGCACGCCCCATCACCACATCGTTTTTTTGCGGGGTAAGACGGGGCCATCACCCTAATAGTGGCGGATTTAAAATCTCAATTCACCGCTAAAAAAAGCGGATTAACGGGTCAAACTGACGGGTCCAACTTTTAGCATTTTTATCGGTCGGTCTAATTCATAATAAATAATTAAATTTATAGATTAATAACCTAACAATTTAATAGAGTGAAAAATCTTTTTAAAAGTGTTTTACAAAGTTAGAGGTTAATTTGAGAGTTTTAGCCTAAAGTATAAACCCTCGAGGGAGAAGGTAATAGAATTACAGTGAGTGCAGAGTCACAGAGAAATCAGAAGCAGAAAACGCAAAGGTACTCTTTCTATTTTTCGTGCTTTCACCACTCGAATTTTTTCTGGTTTCCGAGGATAAGATTAGGAACAAGTTTTCTTTTGTTTATTAACTTTGTTGGCGACATACAAACAAAAATTGCTTAAAGCTTGTTTTTTTTTGCAGCTTGCTTCGTACAATTTGGAATCATGTCTTGGTGCACCATTGAATCCGATCCCGGTATACCCATTGAATTTTTTTGAATTGAAATTATCATTAATGTTGTGTTTAGGGTTTTGATTGCTACATTGATGCTTTTTTTTTTTCCCTCTTTCTCCCCAGGTGTTTTTACTGAACTTATTCAGCAAATGCAAGTGAAAGGGGTTCAGGTAATTTTATTGGATATTTTATTTATTTTTTATCCTCATTGTTTTTAGCTTTTGTGTGGTGTAGTGTTTATTTTTGTTTCCTCTTTAGGATATTTAGCTTCTGTTTGAATTGACTTATTTGAGCTTATCTACACGCATAACCACTTGTCCAACTGTTTGGGAGAACTTACTAAAACAACTTATTACATGTTCATAAGCTGTTTTCAGCTTACTTTCGTAAGCTCTCCAAGATAGCTTCTGAAAACAGATTATGGGTCTGTTTGGTAAAACACATGTTTGAGCTTATAACTTATAAACTCGTATGACTAAAGATGACCCGTTTGGTAACAATAATTTTCTCACGAGCTTATAGCTTATTTTTACGAGCTTATAATGCTTTTTAATACGCTAATTCAAGTAGTTTATAGCTTATCATTTTAATTAAATATACCCTTTTTACGCCATCTCATATTTATAAGGTAGTTCAACCGCTAATTTTACCAAACACTACAAATTCAATTAGCTATAAGTTAGTTTATAAGTCATCTGCTATAAGCCGGTTTATCATCTATCCACTATTTTTTACCAAACAGAGCCTAAAGCTTATATGAAAACAATTTAACTTCATTTTATCTTTTGTAATAAAAATAGCTTATACACAAGCACACTTATCATGATAAGTGCTTATGCTATAAGTTGCAAGATAAGCTGTTTATCCATACAGGGTCTTAATTTGCTTGACATGCTCATTTGGAACTTTTATAATCAATCTCAGGGGGGTATTTTTTATGAACATACATTAGGTGGATACTAAACAAGCATGTTTTTTTAACATTTCTAGGTGTTATAATTTGTTATTTATATGCCTGATTTTGTGAAGTCTTCGTAGACTGATGCATCGTAACATTCCCAAAGAAAGTAAGTAACCGGTTAGAGAGAAGAGGGAGTGTACTACTAGGGAGAGTGTAAAATGTCCTCTAAAATATATTTGGAATAAAAGAGGATGTGACTACTGACTAGGAATAAGACAGGCAAAGGCTGCTCAGTCTCTTTTGAGGTGGTAACCTTTTTGAATCAGTCATGTTCAAAACACCAAATTTAAGAAGTAAAACAACCATCCACGTCAATTTTTGTAGAAAAGAGACTTACTCAAATTCACCAAATAATCACATAAACTGCACTGTCTTTATAAACGAACCATCAGAAATCCCTCTGTAACAAAAACACAATACACTGTGTTCACACAAAGTCCTCAAACATTGTCCTGTGGTATTTGAAGTTAAATAAGAGTAAATCTTCAATTTGGTCATAATTTATCACTCTCCTATTTGGTCCTTGAACTATCGAAAATAGTAAACAATCACTAAACTATTCTCAATCTTTCAAATTAGTCCCTTGGTTACTTACAAAATTGACAAAGAGTTATAGTTCATGGACTTGGTTGATAGATTGAGAATAGTTTAGTGTTGTATATTATATTTCTATAGTTGAGAGGCTAAATGAGAGTGGAAGTAATAGTTTACAGACCAAATTTATGGTTTACTCTTAGCAATAAAAGGATGCATGCCAGTGTAATATTGTAATAAAAGTGGTGGAGTGAAAGACTCTGTTCTATCTTAGGCTCTGTTTGGTTCGGGTTTTGGAGGGGAGGGAGTATTTTAATATTTTCGTGTTTGGTTCAATTTTTAGAAAGGGAGGGTAGCCAAATCCCTCCCAACACCACTTTTTGCCCCCCCAAATTGGAGTTTTTTTGGAGGCTGAGGGAAGATTGGCTATTACAATTTTAAATACAGTGACTAAATTGGCCTCATTTATATGTTAAAATGTCAATCTATTCTTCTTATATTTAACCTTTTTATTATTTCACTTTTGAATTTTTTCACTGTTTATTTATACTATTTTCGTACTTGTAACTATCACGTCATTTTAAATCTTCATTGTTCTCTTTTTATTACTACATTTATTTTTTTACTGATTTTTAGTTTTCATTCTATACCCCATTTGTATAATTTTTTACATGTTATAGTATGTTCTTATTATATAAGTATTTCAACGTATTGATCAATTTCTCAAACATTAAAAAAAAAAATTAAGTTAAATGAACGAAATAAAACCACGATAGGACTTGAACCAACAATACAGTTTCAGCATTTCAATGGATTTAATTCTACCAAATTTTTTTTTTTTTTT
>Ga0099826_10001329_pt1 | contig 14626 bp, 6 predicted proteins | sample Mtrugardesep15_FD_76830 | JGI IMG/M metagenome (GOLD analysis project Ga0099826, IMG submission 76830) | Root nodule microbial communities of legume samples collected from California, USA - M. trunc garden sep15 | ecosystem: Host-associated > Plants > Roots > Nodule | place: USA: California... | reverse complement strand
CTTACAACCTATGCATGTGTGCACCATTTCATCACTCACTACTTTTGTCTATATATGATTAATAGCTCATATAATTTTAGAATAATACAAATTCTTAAAACAAATACTTTCAACATTGCTTTTGAAAAGCATAATTCTAATACTCAGTCCCTAAATATAAAATTCTGTAGACTAGTAGTAAATCACAAGAATTGAGAAAGACGGTAATGCTTCCATACTAAGATTTATGGTTGAATGGACAAAAACATATAAAATAAATTATTGAGTTAAGAAATAATTAATATATTGAAAATTATAAAATAAACCTTACAAAAGAGACATTTTTTTATTTTATCAAAAGGTCATTTATATATTTAATGACGGGGGAAGTAAATTGTATTGCTATTGCTAACTCTTTGTAATGATTATGAGGTGGTTGAGTTTACCAAATACTCTATTTGTTTGCTTAAAATATGCTGTCTTTGAATTTCATAAAGATGAAATCCATTTACATAGATCAAGTGCTTTTGTTATGTATACATACATGACCAAATCTTAGAACGATAGGTTAACTAAACTTAAACATGAATAGTACTAGTAATAATTACCTCTTATTCTGTAACTAACTAAATATAGAGGCTCATCACTCAAACGAAAATGATTTGCAAGACAGATAAATCAAATAATTATATAATAAGTGTTGGTTGTATTAAATTTAGGCTCATAAAGTGAGTTCAACTTTCACTTATTTTAGAAAGCATGTTGGTCATTCAAGCAATTAGGAAAGAATATAGGACCTGAACATCATTATTTACCAATTATTTATGCAACAAAAAGTAGTCAAACCTATATACATAGGGCCTACAATAGGTACGCCCCTCGATCAAAATCAAATGATCAAACAATCAAAGATAACTACTTTTATTAAAATTTACTTCATTATTGACTAACGATTAATTAATGAAAATGCATCCAACACCTAACAAGTTGTTATAGATCCAAAGTTCAGGTATAGTATTTCAAAAAAATAAACTTGAAGAATATGCATGCTAGCAATGCCCCCAATGACATTGTTTAAGAATCCATTATAATTAATCTTGTCCACAAAATATAAGTCACACATGTAAAAATAAGAGGTAATTATCACTTTTGATTGCTAAAACAATACTCTAAAATGGAGCATTTATTAACATCGTCTATACTTTTTTAATCGACAATATAAGTATATAAATATGCCAAATTCTATGGTACACCCAATAAATTTGGGTGTATTGGTATACTAAGTAGTTAAATCAATAATAAATGAGTTTTTTTTTGAAGAAAAATTATTATTTTATATCATGGACAACTATAATAATTAAATTTAATTTACCAAAACCTTCGACGAAATAAAATTGAATTTTTAAGAATTTTTATTACTCATGACAATGAATATTGATTATTTTTTATGACAAAATTTAAATTTTTTAATATGATCCTTATAAACAATGAAATGATGTTTTTTTTGTTATGAAATGATGTTTTCTAAAATATAAATATTGACAAATAGCTTTTTATTTCATAAAAATTATTGTTAATTTATAAATTTTGTGAAACAAGAGTACCAGTACACTCAAATTTGTGAGTGTACCGTAGAAGTCCCCTATAAGTATTTCTGTAGACAAAGTAACAATTACCACTTAAAACTCACACTCACAACTACGAGATCTTGAGTTGACATTTGATGAAGATCTGTCCAACTTTATTTTATCTTTTAATAGAGAAATAACTTATATATAAACATTTATCATGGTTTGTTTTGATGAGAAGTACTTATCATGAATGATAAACATTTATTCCAGTTTGAGGCCTTTGCGGGGTTAGGAAGGGGTAAGAGGATTAGATTAGGTTTGCTTCTTGTTTGGCATGCTGTTATTTGGACCATTTGGGCGTCCCAGAATGATCTAATATTTGCTGGTGGCTCTCTCCGAGAGGAGCCAGTGGTGGACAGAGTGAAACTCTTAGCTTAGAAGTGGTTCCTGACTAAGTGTCCTGCTAGTTCCTGCTCTCTTTATGAGTGAGAGATGCAACCCGTCCTGTGTTGGAATCGGTAGGGTTTTGCGGTGGTTGTTTTTCATGGGGTTGTATCTCCCCTACCTTCCCGGTGTGGCTCCCAGGCTTTCCACTTTGTCTTTTCGTTGACTGCAGGTGTTGTTGTCACTTTTAGCTATCAGCTTTTTGGTGCCCCTTTTTTGCTTCATTTGTTGTTTTTGCTGTTTTAGGTTGATTGGGTGTGCGCCTCCGGCCCCGTCTGTGGGGTTGGGGCATTATCGAAGGTGGTGTTTTGTTGGAGCGTCGTTGTGACGGTTTTCAGTGTATTGTACTTTATCTTTATATATATATATTGCCATTCAAAATAAAAAAATAAACATTTGAACCATGTACTGTAAATTGTTGTTTATCCAAACAATGTCTAAGTCAATCTTATAATAACTTAATACTAAAATGGTATCCATAAGATTCGAATGTTAGTATGATCAGTTTTGCGTTATGTTTTCTTTGTGCTAGTTTCTTGCAATGTATAAATGGACAACAAACGATATTTTTCTTTTTCTTTTTGGTCAAGTGATGATGTTTTTCTTTATAAGGAACAAATATTTATTAAAGGATATAAGAGATACTCCAATCAAAAATTGAAGTTGTATTAATGAAAACTCTAAATTAAAGACCCGAGGTATGAGATGCTGAGACAACATCATGGATTTCTTCATACCCTTTTTAAGAGATAAAAAGAGTAGTGTAAATAAAATTGTCATACTTTTAATAATGGATTTTTCTTTTTGTCTAAAAAATAATTATAGATTTTATTTTTGAAGAATTGCTATTTACTTTTTAGTAACATTATTTATTTATTGGGTTTTTCAATAAGATAAAGCCTTTTATATGAAAATATGTTGCTAAACCTATTTTAACTTAAAGCAGTTTTTAGATTAGAAAAAATAGAAATGATCAAATAACTAACTTTTTTTGATTGATCTTTTACTTTATTTTAAAACTCTAAAATACGTAGTTTTTAATTTTTTTATGTTCCAAATATTTTGGGTCAAATACAGTCCTGATAACCTACAAATTTGATGATATCATGGATTATTTTGGTTCAACATCGCATGCTTAAGCTTACAACATATACTATTTATTCTATTTCTACAAAAGACAAACTTATCCATATGTGGTGAAGCTCTATTACTTTCCTATACGGCATAAAAATGAAATGATTATACTTAACTTAGTTGCAATTAAGAGACATCGGTTACTTAACTAGTTGAACTTGCTATTCATGACATCACATAAGCTGATTGGTAAACAGAGATTATTCATACGTACGTGGTTTAATAATTTTTTTACTTTGAATAAAAAAAAAGATTATAGATGGCAAACCTCGTGTAAGGCTAGAGAGAACTAAAGTTTCACCGAATAATGAAAAAAAATTACAATGAAATTTTACATATAACTTATCAATTATTAATTGTTGAACTCCTGATTAAAATACATATCACAAACGGTGTTAGCAAAGATCTATAACAATTATAATGTTTATGAATCTTACAAAATAATTATAATGTTTATGAATATTTGAACCTTTTTTTTTGCCAAACCAAACCATACATTGTATTATATTTACGAGATCCAAATTATACATACCATATTTTTTTTGGGATACAAATACATACCATATATTCAATGATAGAGGTAGTATTACGATTTAACATAGCTAAATAATTGTGTAAAATACTTTTTATACAATTAATATTGCAGATTTGTTAAACATTTTCGTGTTGTAAACTTTTTTTACTGGTTATTTTTACATTTTGTAAATGTTCAATCTTTGATTAATTTACTTCCGTATGAAATATTAAAGTCAACAATATTTGGCGGTCCGAAATTTCTTAAGGACCACAAAGATTTATGAGTTTGTCGCAATGATTTTATTTTTTAGGCATCACGTCACAACCATTTATTATTTCATTTGATTAAAATTCTTTAAAAAAATGATTTCATTTGATTAATCTCAACACCTCCCTTTGTTATCAAATAATAGAGGTGAAAATAGGTCAAACCGTTCGATAAAAACTTATGGCTCTCTGATTTGTTTATTAAAATGGAAAACTTTGGACTAAATAAAAAAACTAAATCTTTAAATATGTTATATTTAATCTCTCTAAAAAGCTATTGGGTTTCTTATAAAAGTTAACAAAATATATCAAAATAAAACAAAGCCATAATAAAAATGAAATGCTAACCCGTGTCCTCGGGGCACTAGTTAAGGATGTTAAAAAAGGTAATAATACAGTGGTTATTGCATTGAAAATTGTGTAATTAATGCTAGAAATGTAAAAAATGTTACATTTTATGGTAAAAATTTCCTTTTTTGACATCCTTAACCTGTGCCCAGAGACACCAATTAACATGGCCCTAATAAAAAAAATTAGGCTATTTATTGGACTATAGCCTTTTTAGAACTAGGCCAAATATTCTTTTCAAAATTCTAAACACAAGATAGACTTTTAATTAAGCTATAAAATTGTTCTTATCACACAAAAAAATTGATCATAGACACCAGTAAATGATCAAAATGCATTTAACAATAGTTAACACAGTTCGTTCAGACCTGATGGTAGTTAACTGTCGTTGGATAATCAACAACATTTAACTATTGTTGTCCTCTGATATGCAGACAACAACACTTGTAATGTCAATTAGGCCACAAATCGGCTTGTCTCAACACCTATAACTCATAACTATTAACCACAATTACAGAAGCAGTACAACCAATTCACAACCAATAATCGAACATAACCAACACCATTACATAATCATTCATAATTTAATAACATTACACCAATTCGAAATTACATTAACAATACACGGATGATTGATATTTAACAAAAGTGCAACATTGGAAGATTTTGACAACATGTTACAAAACCATACATTAAAAAAAAAGTCCATGAATCGACACCAAATCTCTATTGGAAATCTGGGCAATTCCCCTCCCCCCGAAATTGCAAGTTTCATTAATTACCCCCTGAAATTAACAAAACATCAATTTTTCCTTGAAATTGCACAACGTTAAGCATATTAGCTAAGTCTTGACCGTATACTACCTATATTGGCAGTATGGTAGAACAAATTGGAAGTATTTGATAAACCCTATAATAATGTTCAAAACTCAAGAATATTTACAAAACAAACATAAAAGCATTTCTTTGTTCCAACATCGGATTTTTTTTTCTTTTTCAAGTTGTCCTTCACCGCATTAGAGATCAAAAGTATGGTGGCTATCATGTTTTTCTATTCTCTTAAAAAAAACATAATGAAATATACATAATATAATGATCAATTGCTACTGCATTCAATAAAGTGGTATCCCTGTAAGTCACAATATTTTTTGGCATATCATCATTTGATTAAAGAAGATCAAACAACATCTGAAGAACCCAAATAAAGTTTTCCTCTTTCTCATACGTCAAAAAAGCAAAACCAACATAATATGTCATATCAGTCGAAGTCACCCGAACTATCTCATACAATGGCATTTTGTACATTTTGGTTTTATATGTGGAGTCCATAATCAAAGCAGTGGGAAAATTCTTAAATAACTTAATAGATTAATGATGAGCCTAAAATATGTCTTGAACAATAGTTGTCTCACATTTTGTTATGGTGAAATGAACATATTTTTGCTCCTCTAGCTTTGCCAAATATTGCATGTATCCCCTGTAATTTCTACTTAACTTTCTGATACTTTGATGTGCATTGTAGACTTGCTTTTTATTCGCTGAACATTATTTTTCGTTTTCCCTTTTAAGTTTATTAGAATATTCTTAACTTCCCATCTTAATCTACCCGTAAGAATGTGCCTTATTAACTTTGGTTTCATCGCATGGCGGTGACCTACATTATGGTTATGAACTCCTTTTATTTTCCCTATACACATATCCACCCAACTTGAACAAACACCCGCATTTTTTTTATCTTTAGACTTCATGCTTCAATTTCTTCTTGGGTGCTTTGTACACACAACTCCTTTCACAGTCCAATTGCATCATTGGATTCTTTCCTATATTGGACTTTCCTATAACAATAGTAAATCCTACCATATTTGCTTGTCGACGTATCCAATTAATCATGTCATCTCTGGGTTTCCATGTCTATTTGGTTGAAAAGAGAGGCACCGTATTTACTTCATTAACCCCAAGCCGAGACACACTAAAATCAACTCATCAACATTTGATTTTGCATCAACCGAAACCTCAACCGTAGACGGTTTCAACTGAACACAAGAATCAACATCATAGAGAAAGAATATGATTATTCTTACCCATGATTTTGACATGAGATTAGAAGTATATCATATTTGCATCATCTTCTTTCAACCAACACGCTTATGACTTTTGAAAAGTCAACGTGTTTTTAAATTCGAGGAGACTCTAAAGCTTATCCTCTATTTCTAAAGTGATGTCTTCTTCTTCTTATTCTCTTCCTCCTCCTTCTCCCCACTCCTTTATATTGATTTACCCAACCATCATTGATCCACTCTTCCAGACTCCCTAGCAAGATTTTCAAAATTTTCTCTTTCGTCTTTGCCTTGCCAACTAATGTCATCCCAATCATTGTCTTTTAAACTTGATGATACCATAATGGTTTAACTTTGAATTTGTAATTATTGGTGATTCCAATATTTTGGTAATGTTATGTATCGAGATTTGTAGGTTTTAATGAAAGGAAAATATTTACTATTGTAAGTGTAGTACATATGACAAAAATTCTATTTTTAGTGCACCACAGAAAAAATTGAAGTACCAATATTTAGTCTAACAAAAGTGAAAGTATTCTCTAAGAAATTAACAAAATGTAATTTTGATACTTTTTTGAAGGAAGAAGAAAATGGAAAGATAGAAGGAACAAATTGTCCCCAATATTTGCTGCAACGACCAAAATACCCCTGATTTTCATACAAACTATACATCGATTATTGATTATTGATAGTTGGAGTGACCACATAAGTTAATCGCGATTCAAAAATGAAGAAAAGGTTGAAATATATTTGACAGATAAACGAATGTAGACCAATTTATTTTTAAAAGCGAATAAAAAAGACTTCTTTTTTTGTTAAAGCTCAAAATGACTCTCCACTATTTTATTTTTTAGTTTTCCTTTTTTAATTCTAAAAAGTTTATTGACTAAACTCATACATATTAAGTCTTGAAAAATGAAGAGTTACATAGTCGAACCTACATCACTACATATTAAATGTCCCTTCAACTTTGTATTATTTGAGCTATACTTGCAGGTTCAAACTCTTTTATTTATTATCTTTTGTTTATGTCTAATGGTATGTATGTACATGTCCAAGAGTGAGTAGTATACTCCGTGAATTCCCGAGGCATCATGTAGTTAAAATTTCGAAGACAAAATTACCCTTTAAATGCCATCATCTTCAATCCATCACACATATACCACAGGGCTAAATCTGTCTTTTCCGTCTGCCAATACGGGAAAACATCTGTGACAACCCACATATATACCTTTAATTTTTGTTGGTTAATTATAAGAAGAAAATGACAAGAATATGACGGATGTGTCCAAACTTAAGCTAAAAAGAATGCATGATGGTGATTTGCGGAGAATTAGGGTTTCATCATCATAACCTCAATGAGTGGTTTATAATTGTGCTGTTAACAAAACAAAACAAATCCCTAAGATGTTGAAATTTGTGTTCCATAGATCATGTGACCGTAAAAATAAAAAATTTCCACATTTCTTTTTAAAGTATTTTTTTCTGTGTGTGTAAAAAATAAAGCCCTAGTTAGGTCTCATTGTGACATGGGTGTTCTCTGTATGCGTGTGTGTTAGAAAAGTTAGATTTGTGCATAGGGACAATGTCACAATGCACACGTTAAAGCTAATTTATAGGAAATATTCTACTTTACCTTTTTTAATTCCAAAGAAAACATAGAAGAAAAGGAGTATATAATTTTTTTAAAAAGGAATAAAAGTTTGTAAACTTATTTACCTTTTTCTTTTCTTTTCTTTTTCTCCCCTTCCTTATCTTAATTTATTTTCATTACCTTTTTTCATTCTTTTCCACCCTTTCTCTTTCTATAGTACCCTACTCCCCACATCCACAAAAGAAACAACCCTCTCTCTCTTATAGTCCCTCAAGTGTCATTTTCTCACATATACTTCACACAAAAGAAACAGCCATTCACTTCACATACCTTGTCATTTCTTTCTCTCTTTCTCTCTCTCCTTCCTCTCTCAATCTTAAATCTCATCATCTCTGCAACTACTCCATCAACTTGATTGAATGCTTGAAACTCCATCACACACACAAAAACACACATCTTCAGAATATCCAATCAATTATTAATTACACCTCCATCTTGCAGTCTCTAACCTAGCTAACCTTCCAACTGTCTCTATATATAATTTTTTCCAATCCTTACAAAAAGAAATTCATACTATTATTATTATATTCCACACAAGTGAAGAAAAAAGAGTGTTCTTGATACAATTACAAGCCAAAATCCAAAACCCAAAACCCAAAACCACAAAAACAAAACACTAGTTGTTTTGGTTTGGTGAAGGTGTAGATAGCAAAAGATGGAGCTATTTCCAGCACAACCAGATTTGTCTTTGCAAATTAGTCCTCCAAACACAAAACCAACAACAAGTAATTGGAAGAGAACAACATCAACAGAAGAAGAAATGGATTTGGGGTTTTGGAAAAGAGCTTTGGATTCAAGAAACTCTTTATCATCATCAATGGCTTCTAAAAATGATAATTACTCTTTTGACCTCTCTCTTTCAAATCCAACAAAGCCTTTAGATTCAAACAACAACTCTTCAAATAACCTCATTCATCATCATCACTTCCAAAATAGTGGAAATAATAATGCAAACAACCCTTATCAATCTTTTCATCAAAGTAATTACTTTCAACACCCCCAACCACTCTTTCAACACCACCAGCCACAACAACAACACCAAAGCTTAAGCCAAGAACTTGGTTTTCTTAGACCTATTAGAGGAATTCCTGTTTATCAAAACCCTCCTCCTTTGTCATTCCCTCAACTTCATAATCATAATCTAAATCATCTTCATGTTCTTGATGGTACTACTACTACACCTTCTTCTATTTCTAACACCAACAACACAAGTTCAAGCCCTTTTCAATCTCAAGCTTTGATGAGGTCAAGATTCTTGTCAAGATTCCCAGCAAAAAGAAGCATGAGAGCTCCAAGGATGCGTTGGACTACTACACTTCATGCTCGATTTGTTCATGCTGTTGAGCTCTTAGGTGGCCATGAAAGTATGCTTCATCTTCAATTTCCACTTTCTTAAAAATATATCTCTTTTTGGTTAATTTTCCTTAATCACCTTTTTTATTCTAGCTTAATTACACCCTTGTTTTAATTTTCTTTAACATGAAAATTCAACAAGACAATTAGCAGAAAAAAGGGTGTGAAACTTGAAAGAGAATTTTCCTTTTTATTTATTTATTTTAAATTTGATTATGATATACATATGAATTTTTTCTGAACTAATTATTATTTTTTTCTATGGTGTTTGAATGTTTGTTATAGGGGCTACTCCAAAATCAGTTCTTGAGCTAATGGATGTGAAGGATCTTACATTAGCACATGTCAAGTCTCACTTACAGGTAACCTTAAACTCTAATTTGTCTTAATTGCATTTTGTTTATAAATAAATAATCTATCTTACTATTAAATAATATTTAAGCACTGTGTTATTTGTTACTATAACTTTTTTCATTGTTAAATTCTTTAGTCAGATTGAAGATGGTACGATTCTGATTGGGATTTAATGATGTTTAAATTTATATGCTACATTATTATTATTATTATTATTATTATATATACATTAGAGGAAGCAATTAAGTGATGAATATTAATTTCAAATTCCAATGGTTTCCTTAGAAAGGGTTTCTCTCAATCAAATACTTTGTGCTTCTTTTTTCTATTAGATCTGCTGCCTCTCCCTGCTTCTTCTGCAACCTAATAAACAGCTTTTTGCTTTGAAGAATGAACCATCCAACTTAAAAGAATATAAAATCTAGAAAGAGAAAGAAGTACTTATCGATTTCTGAAAACATGTAGGACAAAGGCTTATGAATCTCACCCAAGCCAAGACAAACAACCTCATAGTTCTGTCCATGCCATTAGTAAAATTATTAATAATATGGACATTTATTTTTCTTGTAATTATATTAGTACCAAGCACCAAAAAAATATTTTCAAATTGAGGTCCAGCGCAAATGGTTGATATGATGTGTACGAGTGTTATAAACAATAAGATATCGAGTTTAATTTCTATTGATAAAAAAAATTTCACCTCAGTTTAAACCTTTGACTTCTTTCTCAAATTCTTTAGGATGTCTCACTTAATAAGACAATAATAATATGCATAGATCAATATAATTAAATTGAAGTAAAAAGATATGTACCATAAAAAAATTGAAGTAAAAAAACAAAATGATAGGTTAGTATGCATGTACCAAACACCATCATTACTCAATGATCTCTTCATGCAATATGACCTTTTTTTTCCTTTCTTTACCATGGCAGCTTTAACCATGGTTAGTCACAGGCTTCCATGCATATGCATATTATATAACCATAACCATAAATGCTTCTGTATTAGATCTTGTACTCTACTGCATATATCAATTTAATACTTGCAAGTAACAACTTTACTTGGAGGACATTAATTTCTTATTCTTACTGCAAACTTCTTTAATTTGTTTCATTTGTTAACTAATAATATGATTTAATTTTGGCAGCATATTATTTTAAAAAATTTACTTTATTCTAGCTAATGTTAATGATGTGTTCATTTTAAATCCAGATGTATCGAACGGTGAAAACTACAGATAGAGTAGGCGCTTCATCAGGTTAGTTCAAATTTTCATTCTATCTTATATTACTTGGAAGATTAATGAAGATAAATAAATTATAATGTTAATAGATAATTAACTTGCTCTTCTTTTTTCCCTTAAACCATGAAATAGGGCAATCTGATGTATACGATAATGGATCATCTGGAGATAATTCTGATGACATAATGTTTGACATCAACTCTTCAAGAAGATCATCTGAATTATCCATTAAGCAGCAAGGAAGATCAAGTGTTAATCAAGATAAGGAATGTTATGGTCTTTGGAGCAACTCTTCTAGGTAATGCTTCTAAATCTAGTTAATCGTACCTATAATCCTTTTTACTGTATTTGTAGGAACCGTTGGATTTAGAGAGAGCGTAATCTTAATTTATCTCTCTAAATCCAACGTTCCTGCAGCTGCAACACCATATTGCAACTATATATATATATCTCGTGGGTCTCCAAAGCCTAATGATGTTATTTTAAATGATTAATATTGGAAAAACATAGACACATATATATACTCACCTAATAAGTGGGAATTCTATTGTCATGTTTATTAAAATATTTATATTTTGTACTATGTTTTTGCAAGTCATGCATATACGATGGAAAATACTAATATAAATAAAACCAATGCATGCATGTCTTATTCTCAGACACATTTCTTTGTTCTTTTCTTTCCTCTCTCTTGATCTCTCACTCAACCTCACATGCAAACATGGTTAGGCTCAAAAATTCACAAAAAAGAATAAATCATTTCATGAGTTTGCTTTGTTTTGTCTGTCCACAAACCATGAGCATCCAAAATCCATGTTGGTGTAATAATAATAATATATACTCTCTTCTGGTGGTTCAAAAGGAAGTAAAAAAAGTAATACACACACACATACTCTTCAAAGAAGTAGCATTTGTTATTTTCCAAAAATCTTCCTTAAAAAAATAGAAATATCTCTTTCCTTAGGATTTTGTGGGGTTCAAACATTAGGCTATTGTATGGGGCCCAACAAATGAGAAACTTAGTGCCAAAGCTAAGCCCTTGTAGTCCCATAATTAGAAATCTTGAAACCAAAGAAAATATTCCCTTTGAAACTTCCTTGAATACTCCTATATTATATAGTCATAGAATAAATGGAATATATATGATATCAATTGGAATAGCATAAACTTTATTCCAATCTTTAGAATAAGTAAAAGGCATATAAGTAAGATGGTAAAAAGATGAATTTCTTTCCTTAAGTTTTGCTTTTCTTTTACATGGCTTCAAGTAATGAGAAATATTCTCTTGTGTTTGGTTGTAATAGGGAAGCTTGGTTACATGGTAAACCAAAGGTTGATTCTATTGGAAACGTGCAATCTCTTGAGGTAATATATTCCCCCTTTATATTCCAAAGGTTAAGCCTTTTGTTTTCAAAAAGTTATTAAAATTATACACAAATTTCAAAGCATGTGTTTGGAATGCATGAAAGGGATTTTATAGAAGAAAAGGAAATACGTTTGATCTTTTTCATATTGCCATGCACATTATTATGGAGATGGATGATAAAAAAGAAAGAAAAAAAAGGCTTTGCATAAAGCTGCTTTGTCCTTCACAAATTCAAATGGTTAGACTAGTCCTTTTCACATTTACCAATTACAAAAGGTTAAAAACGATTTGTGATGTAAAAAAGGTTCCTCTAGTTAAGAGTTATTAATTGACCATATTGAAAATGACTATATAATAGAACCCCCTATTAAACCTGCCTCATTTGACTCAATTATCAATGGTCTAGACCATACTATATGATAATTTATATAGTTGAGTCAAATTAATAGATAAATTAATAAATACACACACGCCTGCATGCCATGAATGGTATAATGTTTTATATACACAAAAATAATCGGAAGCTATAGCACATGAACATGCAAGTTCTATAGCACTTGGCAGGCTTTTAGGTGTGCCCCATCTCAAATTTCCTTTCCCTCATTCATATAAATATTCTTTAATTATTTCTGAGTCAAATGTCCTTTGATTCCTCTAACCTGTTCTCTTATACTATACTATATACTCCCTTTCATACTTACAGTAATTTATTTCCTCTTTTAACTCTTTAATCATATTCTCATCATAACACAATATTTTTTCTAAGAAGTCATTGCCTTTTACTATGAGTATGGTCGAATCCTCTTTATATAAATGTTGTATGGTGCAGTGGACAATAGAGTCATTTGATTTAGAGAACTTTATTGTCTTTTTAGATCCAATGGTTCTACGCGCCACTGAACCATGCAACAGTAGTATAGGAACCAAATGCACGGGTTATTGCCGTTACTTTTGAATCGTATCTTTTGAAATTAGTTCCTATTCGACAACACGTTGATTTTATCTTTTTTATCAATCAACTTAAATTTAGATATCATTTATCTTTATTTCTTTAATTTCTTTGTGGTTGTACTATTTATTTTACTTTTTTATATATATCTTTTTTGTTCATGATAAGAATTTGATTTTGTAATTTTAATGGTCGTTAGTGTCACGTTAATTAATAACAATTTCCCCATTTTCCAATTTTTTTGTAAAGGAATAATTTATTCTGATCTTTGGTACTAATTTATTGTTATTTGCTTTTTCAGAAGGAAATGGATCCAAAGTGTCTAAGCTATGAGAGAATATCAGATGGCAGTTCATCTACAAACCTATCAGGATCAAGCCCAAAGAAACCTAATTTGGATTTGGAATTCACCTTAGGCCAACCTCTTTGAGATTTCTCCCTAGCTTCTGAAAAAATATATTATTCATTATTTACTACTACATGTCTCTGAAACTGAAAGAGTTAGAGCAATGGAAGCTGTTGAGAAAATCAGAGAAAGAGAAAGCTAAAAGAAAAAAAGAAAGAAAGAAAAGTAAAAGGAGCTAAAGAAAGAAACACAAGGAGACAAGAAAGACAGAAAGCAACAAAAGAAGAGGGGGGTAGGGTGAAAAAGCATGGCCTTCCTATCAGAGTTCATTGTGTTAGATCCAAATCAACATATTATATTTTTCTTTGGTAAATATATGAAATCTAATTGATTTGTAATGTTTTGCAAATTTGAGAGAGAAAGAGACGTGAGAGAGAGAGGGCGAGCTTTTAGGTATGTTAAAGTATGAAGTGATCCTTGGTAATTGTAATGGAGCACTTTATGTTTATGAAATATATTTAGATGTTTTCCACCAAAGAAGTTGGGTTCCAAATCCTATATATAATCCTAAGCATATAGGTATACTTTACACTTTAGGAACAAAAGAGAGAATTTATGAATAAATATGGACTTTGGGAAAAGATTGAAAATTTTGAGTAAAGTGTTCAAGAGAATACGAACCTAGTCAAGCTTAGATAATTTGTTTTTCACATTGGGAAAACAGATTAATTATGACTTTATTTGGACTTAATAAAATTAAGCACTCCCAACAAACGTGAGTTGATTTATGTTCTTAAGAATTCAGAATTATCACTCACATTTGTCATGGATGTGGGTTGGAATGTCCCTATTGTTGCTTTAATGCATTCCTAGGCGAATTTGATCTAGTTGACTTACCACTCATGACGGGAGATCAAACAAGGGAATTTAATGGCACCTTTCGTATTTTTGCCAAGGGTTTTAGCGTCTGAGCAGTTTGATGCATGAGACAGGCGCACTAGCTAGGTATATTTCAAGAGATTGACTTGGATTGGATAATGGAGG
>Ga0099826_10001327_pt1 | contig 14632 bp, 15 predicted proteins | sample Mtrugardesep15_FD_76830 | JGI IMG/M metagenome (GOLD analysis project Ga0099826, IMG submission 76830) | Root nodule microbial communities of legume samples collected from California, USA - M. trunc garden sep15 | ecosystem: Host-associated > Plants > Roots > Nodule | place: USA: California... | reverse complement strand
CGAACATGTTTTCTTTGAGTGATTTGTATTGGCATCTTCAAATTCTTATGTTCATATGCATTAAAATAGTTCATTGAATATGAAAAAGTTTTGTAGATCTTGCTCGCGAGGAAATGGCAATAGCAAAGCGATACCCTGCACATACAGCTTTGTGCATTAGAGATGGTTGGGAGTTTGGTCGCCCTGAGCATGCTGCAGAGTCAACTTTTCGCTTTCTAGCTGAGAAATGGAAGGATCATATTCCACCTGATTTTTTTCTCAAAGAAGCCTCAATAGATAAACCTTTGGAAGAAGATGTGTGCCACAGTCACTTCACATTTGTTCATGATGGTGCAATGAGCACAGACCCACCGTTAGTCTTAAAATATCAATGGTTCTGTGGTGATGTAACACTTTCAAATTTTGTCCCCATTCCAGATGCCACCGATGAGGTATTTTAGTTGATTATTTGATTTTCATTACTTCAAATTTGTTTGTTAGTATATTTGATAAATTATTGATGTTTATTATACTGTATTGTTTTCAGTTTTACCTGCCAAAACATAATCAGATTGGAAAAGTTCTGAAAGTGGAATGTACTCCCTTTGTAGGAAAGACAGAATATCCTTCTATATTTGCCATCTCTTCTCGTGTTAAACCAGGTAGGCTTGCCTTGTTCATTATAGATGAACAGCTAAATTTTTTTGAGATCTTAAACTTGAAAGGAATTTTACTAAATATAATTTTTGTTAATAGATGATACAACTACCGTTTTCAATTATGGACCACTTCTATTAAATGCTAGTCTAGAATCAGGCATTAATAGAAACAAATCACATATAATTTATGCAACAGTGCGTTCCCTTTAATATAGTAAATGGGTATCTATTTTTCATAGTTTGCTAGTAAGATCTATGAGGAGCCTCTCAGTTAACATGTCTGCTACCATATCTCAAAATGTAGTTATCAGTTCCTGAAAGAACATATGCCCTATGCTTGCGTATCTCAAGATTTTTTTTCCATGTTAAATCTGATTTTTTACAACATTAAAGGCTGGCTTATGATTAACTAATTAACTTTATATGAGGTTTGTACGTCATCCAGAGATCTTGTGGAATGATTTTTATCCAAAGTAGTGCACAAACTCCTTGTGCATAGTTCAAAATTTTGCCTCTTTGCTTGACTCTGTAATTGCATTTAGTTTCTCACTTCTCCATATTACTAGTTTACCACATGCAATATTGTGAGGTAGATCTATTAACGATCATTCATGTATTTCCTCCAGTTTTTGAAAGTTAGTCCTTTTAAGTGTAACTTAAGGTACAATAGAATCCTATTCACTTCCTTTTGTTGTCTCATTTGTGAGTCATACACGAGTTGAGTCATTGACTTACTGGCATGTTATGTTTGGTCTAGTATTATTTAAATATATGAATTTCCCAATAATCTCTTTTACTGAGCGTTCTACACTATTGGGCTTCTATCTCATAGATATAGGTCTGTTATTGTTAGTTAAGAGGATAGTAGTTAGTCAATTGTCAGTAACTGTTAGTTAAGAGGTTAGTTAATTATTAGGATGGATTAGTTAGAAGTAACAAATAAGACATGTTGCCTATAAATAGAAAGGAGGGACTAGAGAATCAGTTTCTTGTTAATTTAGTGATTTACGGTCTTTTGACATTGGGAGGTGGGAAGACACTCGAAGAACTGCTGCCTGCCGCCGTTGCTTTGTGTTAGAAGGCAATTATGTGTTTCTGATCAATATTCACCTTTGAATTGATTATCATTAAATGATCTGCCTACTCTCTGATTCTGACTGGTTAAAGAAAAAGGGTGTGTCTTACCTGTCTTCTACTCCATCCGGTCCTTATTATTATAAGAAAAACCAAAAAACATTAAAACCAATGCAATCATTAATTATTGTAACTTTTTGAATATTTTTACAAATATACGCTTATCGAAAATTGTGAAACTTTAAATACTCTCTAATATTAAAAAGACATATATTAAATGAGGGGCAGAAAAGTCTTTTAAGTATAACTACACCTTAAAAGTTGTGACAATTTCTTATAAATAGTACCATTTTTTTTTTTATATCTTATATAATAAGGACTGGAGGGAGTATTGTTTATACTGTATATTAATTAATGGCTTATAATTTCTTAATGCTTACAAAATTCATGTATTGCAAATGATATACACTTCTATTTTTCAAAAGGGAGTGGAATTCCAAAGGTTGTAAGCCTTGAAGTCCACGGGGAACTACTAGAAGGGAGTATCATCCGGGGTTGTGCTAAAGTTGCGTGGTGTGGTGGGACTCCAGGAAAAGGTGTTGCTAGGTGAGATGACATTCCTTATGCTTGTATGTGATGTTTTGCATTATGTATATATGTCCAAATTATAATGCAACCATGCCATCTGTTTGTGTCCTTGCTTGCTTTAGTTGGCTGCGGAGGAAGTGGAACAGTAGTCCGGTGGTAATTGTTGGGGCAGAAAATGATGAGTATCAGCCAACCATTGATGATGTCGGTTCCAGTTTAGTTTTCATGTACACACCAGTAACAGAAGAGGGTGCCAAAGGAGAACCTCAATATAAATATACAGATTTTGTGAGAGCGGGTAATGATTGAAATTTGTCCATTTTTATATATAATTTTTTCCTAGCTCTGATTAAAATGGTTGATAACATTTGCAGAATACTAATCTAGTTTCATCAGCATGTTTAACACTTGTTAGATTATAATGTCAACAATACAACAGCACTAATTATGAAATTTCTGTGTTAGTGAGTTACTTAGCTTTCAGTTTGCCATTGATTTGCTTAATTAACTCCTTGATTGATTTGATTGTAGTCATACTTGGATAGGAGATAATTATGCAGCTTAGTGACACCCTAGTTCTTCCTAATCGTTGTTGTTAAAAACGCAATCAGAATTGTGAAAACCCATAATTTTGCGATTTTGCTCTGCCTTACTGATCTGGATCCTGAGTAGAATCCTGAATTATGCAAAATCTCTTCGAAATCGCATGGAATCGTGAAAACCGAGTAAAATCGTGCAATTTAGTGGTTCTTCTGATTCTGGGTAAATTATTTTTTGGGTGATTTCTGTCTAGATATACCCTTACGTACACTACCGAGCATCTCATACTAAACGTGGGACTTGGACACTCATAATACCCAAGTCACTTTTACTCATGATTTTTATTTTTGACTTTTTGATTACCTTAGTGGGTGTTTTGTAATTTTTTTATAAACCATTATGCCATTTTCCATTTTTTTTTTAGTTTTTTAAATTAGAAAAGAATAAACCTGATAGATTCAACTGAGCCAACCTGTTCTTCATTATATTGGTTTAGTTTTTGTTGTGCCGAAAAATTCGAAGTCGAACCGAACATTTTTTATTGGTTTAGTTTCCCCTTTGACAAAAACCAAACAAAACCAACTCGTTACAACCTTCTTGCAAAACTGGCTTGTTAGATGAGAATTATCTAGGCCTTCATAGTTTCCTTTGATAGCTTAGGTTGATTGATTTTATTCTGACATGACGGAATCACCTTTCTCCTTTATCTCTTGTATATATACCTGTGAATCCGTTGCGAATGATTAAGTGAATTATTCAGATTCAAATGATTTAATTGCTCATAGTCTTTGAATTGGCTTATTTGGAAGATTGATGTTGTTAATAAGGGATTAGTTATATCATTCATTGGTAAATAACTTCCCTTTTTCTGTTAGCTATATATAATTGTAATCATGTCTAGTTCTCAGCAGTTTCATTTTTTTTATTCATATGACAGCTCCCCCTTCAGTCAGTAACGTTCGAATAGTTGGAGATGCTGTTGAAGGAATCACCATTAAAGGAGTTGGTGATTATTTTGGTGGACGGGAAGGACCTAGCAAGTTTGAATGGTTACGGAAGAACAGGGACACCGGGTCAGTATTCTCTTCATCATGATTTACTGAAGGGCATGGAAGTATTTATATAACAAATAAAGCCTCATATTCTTGTCTTTGATTTGCATTTCCACAAATTGGAAAGTGAATTGTTGCATTCATCTTGATGCTTTAGGGATAGTTAACATCTAACTTTTACTAAATTTTCACTCTTTTCTTGTCCCCTTATTTTTTTTTTCTCTAAGCTCTTCTGTCTTGACTATGATAAATTTATGCAGAGACTTTATGTTAGTGTCAGCCGGTACATCTGAATATACCTTGACCAAAGAAGATGTTGGTTGTTGTTTGACTTTTGTTTACATACCAATTAATTTTGAAGGTATGGTATCTGGACTAGACACAATCAACATATCTTTTCTATTTAATTGTCATGTATTTCTATAAAATCGTCACTGGTTTCTCTTTCAGGTCAGGAAGGAAAATCACTGTTAGCGGTGTCTCCTGTTGTAAAACAAGGTATCTTACTGATTATTAACAATGCCTCCTGTAATTGGGTACTTCTCTTTTGTGTCATTTCCATTATACTATGCTTTTAAGGAGTGTTGGTTTCTAGTCATGTAAGTTCATTTTTGCGAACAACTTTTCCTTGGAATATAATGATGAGAATCTTATTCCCTTGTATATTTTGAAAAAAAGTGTTTGGTCAACATTTATAGCATTTTGCTCTTAATTCATAAGACAAAAGTATTTACTGTGTTGCTTACCTAATTAGGTGTGCGAGTTATGTTCTTTCCCGTTATATTTTTTTTTCTTCCTTTTTCCGGGTGCTCTTTCCCATTCTTCTGTTAACATGATGAATTGTTTGTTGGGGATGATTTTAATAAATAATTTTTTTGCTAATATATACTGGCAATTGGCATGTGATTATTATGATTCTTCTCAATTTCAGCCCCGCCAAAAGTAACAAATGTCAAAATAATTGGCGATGTACGAGAGAATGGAAAAGTCACGGCGACTGGTATTGTAACTGGAGGAACCGAAGGATCTAGCAGAGTTCAGTGGTACAAAACATATTCATCAACATTGGACGAAAGCAATCTTGAAGCACTAAGTACTTCTAAAGTTGCTAAAGTAGGTGGTCTGTTCTTTTGGCCGTTAGAGTTTGGCCTGTTTCCCATTGAACTGCACAATTATTTTTCCATGTCAAGGGCACAATTTTATCCTCAATGCACTAACTTCCATTTTATTGTTTTGTTTTGACCCGGTCAGGCTTTCCGCATTCCTCTTGGAGCTGTTGGTTGTTACATTGTTGCAAAATATACACCGATGTCTCCTGATGGTGATTCTGGTGAATCAACATTTGCAATATCTGATAGAGCAGTTGAGAGTAGGTTTACTTGTCTCTTTGTACTCCCCTTTGTTCTTTTTATTATCTCATATATAACCAAGTATATAAACACACAATTTACTCATGTGTTTGAGTTGGTGTTGGGAGAGGTCTCAAACACTTTTGAGTTCACATGAAATATTTGTTGCATTGACATTGGATGTGCTTTGGAGTGTGGGCCAATGCTAAACCAAACATATCATATATTAACTGATTCCTTGAAGTATCAAAATAATTTTTTCTCAAAATCAAAATCTATCGGGAGTTTGATATAAAAACTCTGCATCTCTTTTGCAGCTCTTCCCCCCAGCTTGAATTTCTTATCAATCATTGGAGATTACAGTGAGGATGGAATATTGACCGCTTCTTATGGATATGTTGGAGGCCATGAAGGAAAAAGCATATACGATTGGTATATCCACGAGGTATGCACTAGCATTAAAGTTCCACAAAATATGTTTAATTTATTTTATAAATGTTTTGGGAGCCTAATCCCTACCATGTGTTTGTTGATTGGTGGGTAAATTTATCTATTTTAAGTTTTGATTTTCACTTCTTGATACATGCTAGACAGTGGAAGTGGGTGGAAAGATAGGCTCATTTAGATTTTCAGTGTCATGTTGTGATTTCATATCTCTTGTTAGAAAGGCTGTTTGAGCATATTCAATGGAAAATGCTTTTGCTTAGGCCAAGGTAGTCAGAACCGGACCGGACCGGCCGGTTCAACCGGACACCAATCCGGTCCGAACGCACTTGAAAACCGGCCTTCTAAGTAACGGCAGAAAAACCGCAAAACTGGAGTAAAACCGGGAAACCGGAACAAAACCGGCCGGTTGCCGGTTGTCTCCAGTCTGAAAAAGAAAAAACCGGAGATGAAGTTTTTGTTACCAGATCTAAATCTCGGTGAAAAATATATAATCGATCTTGAATAAGAAACATAAGTAAAGAAGAAAGAAATGGATCAAGACAAAAGAAAAAGAAAGCAATCAACAATTGTACATGCAGTTGAAGAGAAAATAAAACGTAGAAGAGAGGATGAAGTGAAAGAAGATGCTGCCAAATGAGAGCTAATGTTTAGTGGCGGCTGCCAAATGCTAAGTGTTATTTCTGTACAATAATTTTAGGGTTTCATGAAAATTTGGGCTTGTAAGAAAAGCCCATGTTGAATTGTTATTAATATTACTATAAAACATAAAAAAAGAGGTGTATGGTCATTAGTTTTTTTAAACAAAATCTCTAACAATCAAGCCAAGTCAAGAAACAAGTTATTTTTTTTTTTAAAAATTGCTATCTTACGTGATACTCCGGTTCAAAAAAAGTCTCCCTAACATAAATGCTTTCACTCAATAATACGTAAGCATTATTGAGTTCGGGAGACTTTTTTTGTTTTCTTCATTACGTAATATGTTAGGGAGACTTTTTTATAACATAAATGTTATAAAAAATTATTAAAGAATAATATTTTTATATATCCGGTTCAACCCCGGTCGAACCTTTAAACCTCGAACCCATGTATACACCGGTTTAATGTCCGGTCCGGTTTTAATTACCTTGGCTTAGGCATGTTTTAGTTCTTGTAAAGTGAGGAAAAGCACAATGGCAGTCATAATGAATTAAGATGGAAAACTTTGAAATGTATGAAACTGATTATAGATTGCCATACCTGTGGCGAATGTTTGTTGTGTGCTGCCTGTGTAGACCGTGCATTCCACTATGCCAGTTTAATAAGGCAAACATTGGCAGTGTGTACTGGATATGTTTATTTGTATACTGTCTTTCATGGCTTTTTTTATTTTGGTCAGGGAGCTGTTACTTATGTCAAATAATTGATTTTTTTTTATTATTGAGTGAAAGCATTTATGTTAGGGAGACTTTTTTTGTTTTCTTCATTACTAAATATATTTTGGCCTACTTGAAACATATATAAAAAGCAGCATTCCTACCCATAAAAATTGTCCTTCAGATAGAGAACTTATGTTCTAAAATATCTTCTAAATTTCCAGGTTGAAGGTGATTTTGGTTCTCCGATACCGGGGGTTTCTGGACTTCTGCAGTATCGCATTACCAAAGAAGTTATTGGAAAATTCATCTCATTCCACTGTACTCCAGTACGTGATGATGGTGTTGTGGGTGACAAAAGAATTTGCATGGGCCAGGAGCGCATTCGCCCTGGTAATACCTTTATGAGTCATATGTGGCAAAATTTGAATAAAAATTTGTCTTTTTTCTTTATTGTTTTGTATAAAATGGAATTTATGTTAATAACATGTAAGCTGGAAATTTATGATGTGAGAAGTATATATTTTTCAGATAGAAAAAGTTATAAAAATGGAGAATCAAGAAGCTTCCAAAAACTACAAAGAAAATGAAGTTCAATAAACTATCCAGCTTTAAAAAGAAGTTCATTACTGTTGGCTGTTATGCACTTCAGTGAGAATTTTGATTAGCTGCAATTTAGTTGATGATCACTTTGTAATTAGTATTTTACATGATATAAATACACATTTGTGTTGACCGTTTAATCGCAGTTTTCCCGCACACTTGCAAATTGTAAATAAGTTACCAACAATTATACAAGCCCACCAAAAGATCTGATCCACACTGAATCGCTAACAATAAACATGCATTTTTTTTCCTTCTTTTCTTCCAATCATGCAATTTATTCCATTTGCTTTATCTGTGATCATCCTGTATTTTTTGTATTGTGTTCTTATGGTGGAGTTGTTTTATGGTGATAGGAAGCCCAAGATTGCTTTCTTTACACATAGTTGGCAATGCGGTTGAAGGAACAATGCTAAGAATTGAAAAAACGTATTGGGGTGGTGAAGAGGGAGATTCAGTTTACCGCTGGCTCAGGGTACTTTTTCTTTGAACCTTCTGTGCTGTAAAGTCATTGTTTGGAACTCCTATTTTGATTTGAAACGGCATTGGTCTATTTTGTTTGAGAAAACATTTTCTTTTCATATCCGATTTTTACTTTTAATTATAAAACTCCCACTTAATCTTCAACATTTGTACAGAAATTTTTAAAAAAAATATATTTTCGTTGTTTCCTACCCAACTGTTGAACATTTTGGTTGAGCTTAACTTGACCTCAAACTGGCTGATAAGGTGAGGGTTTCCCCTCACTTATAACCATTATTCGAGCCATACCACTATCCATTGTGTGACTCTGAACACCCTATCTTTTCCAAGACTTGACATTTACAGCGTGATTCGAGTGTCCTAATGGCACGATAAGAAGTGGCCTAGTGGATCAACGATAGGCTATGATATTGTAAATATGTATTTTACAGTAAAATCATATATGTAGTTACGAGTTTGTTGTATTTATTTAGTTCTTGATTAGCATTTATTAAGACCAGTCTATATATTTAAATTAATTAAAGCTTGTTCAAAGTGATCCAAGTGCACCTCAAGAAAGCATTAACGAGAGTGACAATACCTCTGAATTCTAAAATAGAGGACACTTGACTAGGGTACCAAATATCAGAATGGACAATATAAAAGTGAGAGATTACTCTTTTATTGACACTAGTAGGAAAAAACACTCATTTGCTAAGCCGACAAAACTCAGTATCCCAGGACTTCAAATGTGAAAGATGAGGAACCGGCACTTTAACTTATCCAAACTTGGATGACCCAAACGAAGATGAATAACATCTAGCGATACAGAAACAATACATACAGTGGATGAAGGAGGTTGGATGTGATAGATGATACCCCATGATTCAGATCTTTTTCTAATTGTCTTTCCCATACTCTTGTTCTGTATAAATAGTCAGAAGTAAACGTTGTAGAACAGTTGAGAGAGACGGTAGGTTGTTTAATTGGGATCAAATTAAAGAAGTGACCAGAACAAATAAGACATCATTTCGAAACAAGGATTGTAAAAGGTGTAGCTTGACCAATACCAGTAGTCTGTTCTTAGAATAATTAGAAAGGGTAACGTGGTGCGGTGTTTTAGGATATGATATATTAAGAATGAAAGAGGGATTGCTGACTACATGATCATAAGCTCCATAATCTTAAATTCAGTATCCCACAGAATGAAATTGACAAAACAGTTTAACTACCAAAACAAGCTAGAGTGGCCGAAGAGAAAGCCTGATACTCTTCCATGAATCTGTGAAGAGGAACTAACCTTGAATGGTGTCAGTATCAAGTGGGCAAGCAGAAAAATCAACCACAAATTTACGGAGAAAAAAAAAAAACAGGGTTTTAAATAAGATGTAAAAACACTGTTCCTTGGACACCCAACTACCAAACTGAAAAGGCCTAGGTTGGCCTTCACTGCAGTTCGACCTGAAGATGAAGTAGGATTTCAGAATTTGGCTATGATCAATGGTGTTGTTTAAATATATATAAGCCATATTCTAAGATGGCAATAGAGGATATTATAGATCCATTGCTAGGCCACCTGCATTGCCCATGCTCCGACATGAGGTAGTCTGATGGAAAGCTTCCTTGATTGTAGTATGCTGGCTGCCACTAGCTGCCTTAATTGTAGCAACTTTGAACTTCCGTGCAGCCTCCAGCATCTTCATTGTGCTAAGTGTGAAGGGTAGTGTTTTGTCCCTCATTGTTTAGAGATATGGTCCAAATAGTGCTCTTGGATAGAGTTCATGTCCTAACTATGAATATGAATAAATGATACACAACCAAAAATTCATGGTTTAAAATTGTTTGTAGTGGAGATATTCTATAAAAAGGAAAAAATGTATATTGCTTTCTAGTCTTTTAATTAGGAAAATGTTCAAAAGGTTTTGGACAGAAGCCATATTCTTTTGGCTTTCTGACATATCTAAACTATTGTAAGAGAGGTGAAGTAAACATATGTAAACTGTTTTAGTAATAAGGAAGGGGAAGAGACTAACTTCTCTATGTGATTGCTATATGTACTGGATAATGGCATAAATAACTCCTCACTTTGTTTCGTTAACCTTTGTCTTGATGATACTGCACATTATTTCAGTTAAACATTTGGTGGACTAACATATTATCTATGGCTTTATGTAGACCAGTTGTGATGGTGTCCAAAGTGAAATTATGGGGGCCACCACAGCATCATATATGCCCTCAATTGATGATATTGGTTTCTATATTTCTGTTTCTTGTGAACCTGTCCGAAGTGATTGGGCTCGTGGACCCATTGTTCTCTCTGAACAAATTGGACCTATAATACCTGGTACTGATCAGTTCTTGTTTTTTAGTATGCTCTCCCAGCTTTAAAATGTTCATATCGAATGGAGATATTTTGAAACAATTTTAATTTTTTAGCACTTCTGTTGCAATTTAGGTCCACCAACTTGTCATACTCTGGAAATTCGTGGATCAATGATAGAAGGACAGCGCTTGAACTTTAATGCTGTGTATACTGGAGGGTTAGGCTTCTACTATCCAATGTTTATTAATTAATGTCTCTACTTTTAGAGCTTTTGATTTTATCTGTGTTTTCTTCCCCTGACATGGAACTTGTTGCCCTGCCTTTCAGGGAGAAAGGAGAATGCACCAACGAGTGGTTTAGGGTACAGAACAATGGTTTACGAAAGAAAATAAGTAGTCAAGGTGAGTTGTATAGGTTTGTTCTACTTCATACTGCCTCTGTCCCTATTTATAAGACCCTTTTGTAAAATTTTGTTGTCCCTTTTTGTAAGATCCTCTTGAAATCTCTCTCTTAATATTTGAATTGAAAGATAATTTTGGAAAGAGAATGTACATTGTTGGTAAATTTAATGCAAACACAACTTTTCTTAATTCTTGTGATTTTATCAAAAGGGTCTTATGTATAAGGACGGTGATAGTGTTATTATAGCATAATAATTATATACAACAACAACCAAGCCTTATCCCAGTAAGTGGGGTCAGCATAGCATAATAATTATATAATAAGGAATATTCCAAGTGTCTCAACCACATTCATTCTGGCGCGGTCTAATTCTAATTTGTTTATATTTTATTGAAGAAAGAACAATAGTTATAATAATCACTAATGTGATTCAACAAGATTTAAAAGTTTTGTCTTTTAATTATAACCATTCTTCTACCTTGATCATAATTTATAAATGCTTACCCTATTTTCTTTTAAACGGCCTAGCGGCGAGAATCAAGACAGTAAGTGTGGAGAAGAGAGGTATTGCTGGTTCGAATCCGCACCCCAGCATACCAAATGTCCCCACAACCTTTTACCATCTGAGTTGCAATCACGGGACACCCTAATTTATAACTTAAAAATTGTTATATTATGTTTTTTTGAGGGGAACGTAAATTATTATATTATGTTATAACCTGTTTATAAAACAAAACAATTGTTTAATATTTTGGTATGTAATTCTTCATACAATCTTTTGAAAAATAATTATATAGAAGTACTAATATTTTTTTAAAATATGTCAAATTTAATGCATACCCATGCTCGGGTCACTGCACTAGTTATGGAAAACTAAATGCCTGATATTTGTGAATAGCAGACTTTTTGGATTTGACTCTTGACGATGTTGGTGCCTGCATTGAACTTGTCTACACACCTGTGTGCAAAGATGGAACTAAAGGCAGCCCAAAGAATGTGGTATCTGATGTGATTTCTCCTGGTAAGAATGTTTTGTGCATGAAATTAGAAAAATAATGTGAATTTTATGTAACATGGCCCTAATTTTGTAGGTGAAGTCCAAGACACAATCAGCGATATCAGTTCTGTTAATTACTTCACCCAAGTTTGAATATATACTTTAACTAGACAAAAATTAATTGTTAATTGAATGGGTAAACCTTTGACCAAAAAACATCTCCATTACTTAAATGAAAAGGACCATTTATAAGTTGTACTACCTTAGTGCCTATATGGAAGACCCTCATAAAATTTTATTGGCCCTTTTTACAAGACCATTTTCAAATTACAAAACCCTAAAAATATGAAAGACCTTCATAAAATTTTATCGTCCCTTTTTATAAGACCATTTTCAAATTATAAAATCTATTATGTAACAGCCTGTCTCCTCCAAACTTGACCCTGGGGCTAGGCTACCATAATTACTACTCATATCTTCTCATCCATGTGAGTTTTTTCCTTCCGTGGAATTTGAACCACGTATCCTGGCATTCCAATAATCAATGTACTTAAGCTCTAGGTACATGACTCAAATTCCACGGACGACAAATTCACATGGGATGAGAAGCTATGAGTAACAGTTATGGCCGCCCAGCCTCGTGGTCAAGGTAGAACCCAGTGGAGGAGTAAGCTTGTTGCATATTAATAATTTTTTCACAACAATACCCTTAGTTATAAATGGAGAGAATTAAAGACCAACTCTCTCTCTCTCTCTCTCAGTTGAAGGATAATTCTGGAAAAAGAATCTACATTCTTGACAACTTTAATGTAAAAACAACTTTTTCGAAGTCTTGTGCTTTGGTCAATGGAGTCTTACATGACGGAGGTAATATTAATGAGTCATTGTTGAAATTTGGGGCCTAACTCATACTTACAAAACCGGCTTGTAAGGTGAGGAGTGCCTCCTCTTTATAAACTCTTTTCAAGAGTGCTATCTATCCGATGTGGGACTAAATCCACCCCCTCAAAGATAAGCCAACATAAGGCAACTAGGGGCAGATCGCAATTAAGGTGGGATTACCAACACACCCCCTCACGCTCGGGGTGGGATTTCCAACAGTCATACTCCTGGAATCTTGATTATATTTTACTAAATAGTTGTTTTTGTGCAACTATAGTACTTGATACACTGATTACTCTATCATACTTTTGATGAGATGTTTTAGTATACAGCAATGTTTGACTGATTTGTCAACTGTGCCGATATATCTTGGTTAATGGATCATTTTATTTATTGCTTTGTGTGTATGCATGTATCAATTCTATAATATTGTGTCATCGTAATATACATCCCTAATGTAATTATTTGTTTTTTGTCTTCTGTGCTCAGCGGATCCTAAGGGAATAGAGCTCATAATCCCTGACTGTTGCGAAGACAGGCAGGTTACCCCAATGAAGATATATTTTGGTGGACATGAAGGAGTTGGAGAATATATTTGGTACCAAACAAAGATTAAGCTTGAAGGATCTGCGCTACGAAATATAGCTAATGGTTCTGACATTGTGATATGTGGGACAGAGCTGTAAGTACCAACATATTGTATTGTATCTATTATATGAAAAGATTACATCTACATGAGGGGTAACCTTGGCGCAACTGGTAAAGTTGTTGTCATGTGACTGAAAGGTCACGGGTTCAAGTCCTGTAAACAGCCTCTTGTGTAAAAACAGGGTAAGACTGCGTACAATACACCAAATGGTGGGACCCCTTCCCGGACCCTGCGTATGCGGGAGCTTTAAGTGCACCGGGTTGCCCTTTTTAAAGATTACATCTACATGAAATTGAAGATTATGTGATTATTTTCCATGTTATGGCAGAACGTATAAACCCACTCTTAAAGATGTTGGATCTTTTTTGGCCTTTTATTGGGTACCAACTCGTGCGGATAACACTTGTGGAGAGCCATTGGTTGCAATTTGCAGTACCCCAGTTTCCCCTGGTATCATTGTGACTCCTAGCTTGAATTTCTTCATTAATTATCTCTGATGCTTTTGATGTGTGTTCTGTGTAAATAGATCTGATGTAGATTGTGGTGTTTAGCACATTTTCTTAATCCTACAATAATTTGCAGGACCTCCAGTAGTTGCTAATGTACGTGTGAAAGAGTTGTCTTTGGGAGTTTATTCCGGTGAAGGTGAATACTTTGGTGGATATGAGGGGGAAAGCATTCTTAGCTGGCATAGAGAAAATAGTGAGGGGAGTGTTGAACTGATCAATGGGGCAAATTCTAGAACCTACCAAGTTACTGATTCAGATTACACTTGTCGTTTGTTGTTTGGGTAATGTTTCTATATTATTCTTTAGGGGGAGCATTGTTATTCTTGTTATTCCACATGTATTAATCGACACTTAAGATGTTTGTGAGGGAGTGTGTTGAAAGTCTAACATTAAGTAGAGATATGGTTTAGGTCGTGCTTATAAGACTTGGGAAGTCCTCAACTTACTAGTTGGTTTTGTAGGGTTGTGTTAGGCCTGGAACTCAAACTCCAAGAATTGCTAACTTTCTTCTTTTTCTTTTTTCAGATATACTCCAGTTCGTTCAGATTTAGTTGTGGGCGAACTCAAGTTATCTGATCCAACTGACATTCTTTTCCCAGGTAACCATTGTGCAAATCTGTAATTTTTAAGTTGGATTTATGTTTGAATGGTAAAACACTTTTGTCCTTCAAAGTTTGAAGTTGCTCTTGGTAAGTAATTGAGGTTCTTGCATTGTCCTCTAGAGCTTCCATATGCGGAGATGCTTGCTCTGACAGGAAAGGCAGT